>Ga0187852_1000094_pt1 | contig 93703 bp, 74 predicted proteins | sample June2016WEW_6_40_FD_134511 | JGI IMG/M metagenome (GOLD analysis project Ga0187852, IMG submission 134511) | Peatland microbial communities from SPRUCE experiment site at the Marcell Experimental Forest, Minnesota, USA - June2016WEW_6_40 | ecosystem: Environmental > Terrestrial > Soil > Wetlands... | reverse complement strand
CCTTGAACATCGTCACCAAGGAAACGACAAAGATTTCCAAGCGGCGAAAATTTCAAAAAGCTGGATGGAGCAACGAATTTCTACGCAAGCTCATCCTTCAAATTTGATATGCGATTGCCCTGGCCATAAGCCATTTTAGCGCCTAACTCCTTTGGATATAGGGGCGTGTGGCCGTCGCCCAGGCCCTCGTCCGCGCCTCGGGATCGGGGTTGAGGGTGATGTCGGTGACCACGGCGGCGCTGTCGGCCCCTGATTCGAGCACGCCCGGCGCGCGCTCCAGCGACACGCCGCCGATTCCCACCAGCGGGATCGCTCCGATCCGGCGCTTCCACGCCCCCAGCCGCTCGAGGCCCTGCGGGGCGAAGGGCATTTTCTTGAGGATGGTGGGATAGATAGGCCCCAGCGCGACGTAATCCGGCTGCGTGGCGAGGCCCCGTTCCAGCTCGGCTTCGTCGTGAGTCGAGACGCCGAGTTTGATCCCGGCGCGGCGGATCGCGGGAAGATCGGCGTCATCCAAATCTTCTTGGCCGAGATGAACATAGTCGCAGCCGAGATCGATGGCGGCTTGCCAATAATCGTTGACGACGAGTTGCGCGCCGGCCGCCGCACAGAGGTGCTTCGCGGCCAAGATTTCCCAGTGGATAATGGCGTCTGGCTGGTCCTTGACCCGCAATTGCACCAGCCGAACGCCGTGCGGCAGCAGTCTTGCGATCCAATCCGCCGAATCGACGATGAGGTAAAAGGGATCAAGCACGCGGCGTATTCCGGAGCGGAGGTTCCCTAAAGGCCTGCCCGATGACCGGCGTGGAGGGCGCGGCCATGTCGCGCGGTTCCATCGCGCCGGCGCGATAGGCGAGCCGCCCGGCCTCGATCGCCAAGGCGAAGGCTTGGGCCATCGCGACGGGATCGGTGGCCTTGGCAATCGCCGTGTTCAGGAGAATGGCATCGTAGCCCAATTCCATGGCCGCCGCCGCATGCGACGGCGTACCGATTCCGGCATCCACCACCAGCGGAATACCGGGGAAATGGGCCCGCAAGGCGCGAAGCCCATAGGGATTGTTGAGGCCGCGCCCGGAGCCGATCGGCGCGCCCCAGGGCATCAAGACCTCGCAGCCCGCGCCGAGCAGCTTTTCCGCCACGACGAGATCCTCGGTCGTATAGGGAAAGACAGCGAAACCATCACGGGCGAGAATGCCTGCGGCCTCGACAAGGCCGAACACATCGGGTTGTAGCGTATCGTCTTCGCCGATCACCTCGAGTTTGATCCAAGGAGTGCCGAAAACCTCGCGCGCCATCTGAGCCGTGGTGACTGCTTCCTTCACCGTCCGGCAGCCCGCGGTATTGGGCAGAACGCGGACGCCGAGGCTACGGATCAGCGCCCAAAAGCTCTCGCCCGCCCGCCCCGCGCCCGACTCCCGACGCAACGAGACGGTGACGATTCCGGTGCCCGAGGCCTTGATCGACTCCGCCATGATCGCGGGCGAGGGGTAGAGCGCCGTGCCCACGAGAAGACGGGAGGCGATGGTCTCGCCATAAAAGGAGAAGGGATCGCTCATGCCTCAACCTCCCTGGCGCGGCACGAGGATTTCGACCTGATCGCCGTCATGCAGCTCTGTCTTTTCGCGGTCGGCCGCGCGCACGAAAGCCTGGTTGAGCGCGGTCGCCACGACCGCCTCGCCATAATCGAGCTCGTCCAGCAGAGCGGCGAGCGTTCCGGCCTCGACCTCACGCGCTTTGCCGTTGATGCTGATTTGCATCCATGACCTCCGGAAATAGGGCGCCATCCAAGATCATTTTGCGCGCGCGGATCGCCAAGGCGGGCGCAAGAAGAAAGCCGTGACGGAAGAGACCATTGATGAAAAGCCGCCGGCCCTCTTGGCGCAGACGCGGCAGATTGTCGGGAAAGGTGGGGCGCAGATCGCAGCCCATTTCGACGATTTCCGCCTCGCCGAAGGCCGGATGGACGGTATAGGCGGCGCCCAGCAGGTCGAGCATGCCGCGGGCCGTGACCCGGCCGCTCTCTTCGTTCTCGACCATGGTCGCGCCGATCATGAACCGGCCCTCCGCGCGCGGCACGATATAGACGGGCGTGCGCGGATGCAGCAACTGAACCGGCCGCGAGAAATGGACGTCGCGGGTTTGCAGCACCAGCATCTCGCCCTTCACGCCACGCAGATCGGGGAGGCTGTCGCGCGCGGAAAAACCCCGGCAATCGAGCGTCCAGTCCGCGTCGATGCGTGCCGTGTCGGGCGTGCCGAAGTGAAATGCCGCGAGCCCGCTGTCGCGCAGCAATCGCTCCAGCGCCGCCACGGCCTCCTGGGGATCGAGATGGGCTTCGTCCTTAAAATAGAGCGCGCGGCTGAAGCGTCCCTCGAGATCGGGCTCCAAGGCGGCGATGGCGCCGGCGTCGAGCGTCTCGAAATGGCTGGTGCGGCGGCCAAAGCGGGCGAGTTCGGGCAGGTCGCGCGCGGGCGCCACGAGCAGGCTGCCTTGGCGAGTGGCCACGGGCACGATCTCTTGCCAATAGGCGAGGGCCTCGAGGCCAAGTTCGGCCACAAGCGGGCCGGAATTTTCCATCTCGCACCAGGGCGCGAGCATGCCGCCGGCATAGGACGAACAGCCGAGGCCTGCGCCCGCGCGTTGCTCCACGATATCGACCGTGCAGCCCGCGCGGACGAATTCATAGGCCACGGTGAGGCCGGCGATCCCTGCTCCGATGACACTGATGCGCATGCGCTCCGCCTTGGTTCAAGACGATCCGCCGGCTCAACGGGAATGAGGGATGCACGGAACACCGCGCGATCTGCCATCCCTACGCCAGGCCAAACTGGATCAGGTTCAAAGGGTCGCCGGGCCACGCGCGGTTTAGCCGCCGTATCGCCAGCCTCTCAGCCCCCTGCCGGGGATCCCCTAGGCTATGTCACATAAGATTGGGCCGGCGCGGCGCATTCGTCAAGGCGTGGGGCGGGAAAGGCGGCTAACCCGCGACGTCGGCGATCATTCAAACTGCCCCGCGATGCGGCTTGATATCCAACAGCGGTGTCCCGCTCACGCAATCCACCCCTCTCACCAGCAACACGTTGCCCTGCCGCTCCACGAGCTCGACGATGGAGGAGGCGATTGGGTTTGGCCGGGTGGGCGCGCGCAACGCGAAAGAACCGGAGAGTTTGCCGCTGCCCGTGGGGGCCAGGAGCACGAGATCGCGGCGGGCTTGGTCCATCCAATAGAACAGCTGGAGATGGGTGAAGGCCTCGATACCGGTCAAAGCTTCGGCCCAGACCGGATCGAGCACGAGCCGGCAGAGGGGGCCGTCGAAACTACCTTGGCGCGGACACTCCCCCCTTTGCTGCCACGGCGTGAGGAGATGGCCGATGAAGATCAGCGCGGCGTCGCCCGGCGAGGGCATGGCGATGGATTTCTCCCCTGGCCTGATGCCCCCGGTCATTGCCCGTGCCCCCGCCGTTCGTGGGGAGACCGACGAAAGGCATGATGGCATGGGTGAATTGGCGGTTGCATCGGCGTGCCCGGTTTGTTTGAACAGAACCTAAATATAAGGCCGGTTTTGGCCAAAAGGGAAAGACGCGCATGTGGAGTCAGAATTATAACCCGTTTGGCAATGCGATCGTATCGACGCTGATCGCCGCTATTCCCATCATGATCCTCTTGACCTTGATTGCTGCCGGCAAGGTCAAAGCCCATATCGCCGCGTCGATTGCGGTTTCGGCTGCCTTGATCATTACGATTTTCGTCTTTGGCATGCCCGCGAGAATGGCCTTCGAAGCCACGGGATTGGGCATCCTCTCCGGTCTGTTTCCGATTGGCTGGATCGTCCTCAACGTCATTTTCCTCTACCGGCTTACGGTGGCGACCGGGTCGTTCAAGATTTTGCAAGATTCCATCGCCGGTATTACGCCGGACCGGCGGCTGCAATTGCTGCTCGTCGCCTTTTCGTTCGGGGCTTTTTTCGAAGGCGCGGCGGGCTTCGGCACGCCCGTGGCGGTCACCGGCGCCATTTTGATCGGCCTTGGCTTTTCGCCGCTCGCCGCCTCGGGTCTCAGCCTCATCGCCAATACGGCGCCGGTCGCCTTTGGCGCGCTGGGCATTCCGATCGTCACCTTGGGCAAGACGACGGGAATCAGCGAAATCGTGCTGGGCGCCATGGTCGGCCGGCAATTGCCGTTCTTCTCCCTGTTGGTGCCGTTTTGGTTGATTTGGGCCTTCGTTGGCTTTCGGCCGATGCTGGCGATTTGGCCCGCGATCCTGGTGACGGGCGCGACCTTCGCTCTGGCCCAATTCATCGTGTCGAACTACCACGGGCCTTGGCTCGTCGATGTGGTGGCCTCGCTTGTCTCGATGGGCTCTCTCTTCCTCTTCTTGAAGGTTTGGCGCCCGAAGGAAATTTGGACGAGTCCGAATTTCGGCGGTGGCCGCGTCGACAATAGCCGGCCTCGTCCGGTCTCGGTCGGCGCTGCCGCGACGCCGTCGGGCCTGCTGCCCGAGGAGCATTCGACAGAGGAGGTCGCAAAAGCCTGGATGCCCTGGATCATTCTCTGCATGACGGTTTTCGTTTGGGGGACGGAGACGTTCAAGAACCTCGTCAATCCGTTGTTCGCGCCGAAATTCGTGATCGAGGGTTTGGACAAGTTGGTGCAAAAGGTGCCTCCGGCCGTGCCAAAACCTGCCATCGAGGCGGCGGTCTATCAGTTCAATATTCTGACCATGACGGGCACCGCGATTTTGCTCGCCGCCATCGTTTCCGGCCTGTTGATTGGCTATAGCCCCGCGCGTCTCGTGCAATCTTACGTCAAGACGCTGAGCGTCGTCCGGAACTCCCTGATCACCATTGCCGCCATGCTGGGGCTTGGCACGCTCACGCGCTATTCCGGCCTTGACGCGACGCTTGGTCTGGCTTTCGCGAATACCGGCTATGTCTATCCGTTCTTCGCGGCTCTCCTCGGCTGGCTCGGCGTGGCGCTGACGGGATCCGACACGGCCTCCAACGTTCTGTTCGGCGGCTTGCAAACAGTCACCGCCAACCAGCTTGGCCTTTCGCCGATTCTCATGGCCGCGACCAATTCATCCGGTGGCGTCATGGGCAAGATGATCGATGCGCAATCGATTGTCGTGGCCTCGACGGCGACCAATTGGTTCGGTCACGAGGGCACGATCCTGCGTTTTGTGTTCAAACATTCGATCGCCTTAGCTTGTCTTGTCGGGCTATTCGTGATGCTACAAGCCTATGTCTGGCCGTTTACCGAAATGGTCATTAAGTAGCTTCGACCCCGGGAGCATGTTGCGCTTTCGCGGAACGCGCTCCCGGAAAAGAGAAAGGCGGCGCTTCTGTCGCGGACCCACGCCGCCTTCATCCAGGCCAATACACGGTTGATGGCCGTTCCCTTCGTGCCGGAGATCAGTCTTTATCTCGCCGCTGAGGCGCTGGCGCTTTGGGAAAAAACCGAAGCCGATCTCGCGGTCAAGGATCTACCGCCGCCGTTTTGGGCTTTTGCCTGGGCGGGCGGCCAGGCCTTGGCACGCTATATCCTGGACAATCCCAGCCTCGTGGCGGGTCAAAACGTGCTTGATTTCGCGTCGGGTTCGGGCATTTGCGCGATTGCGGCCGCCAGAGCCGGCGCTGGAGTTGTCCAGGCGGTCGATATCGATCCCTATGCCGTCGCTGCCGTCAGCCTCAATGCGCGCGCGAATGGCGTTTCCGTCTCGGGAATCCAGGATGATTTCGTTGGGCTTTCCGGCCCTTGGACGATGATTCTGGCGGGCGACATCAGCTATCAGAAAGACATGGCGGATCGTGTCCATGCGTGGCTTGCGGACGAAGCGCGCCGCGGGGTCAAGGTTTTGACCGGCGATCCCGGACGGGCCTATCTGCCGCTCCGCACCCTGCGCAAACTGGCCGAATACGACGTGCCGGTGATGCCAAGCCTGGAAGATGCGGAGATCAAGAGAACACGTGTTTTTACCGTGGATTTGGGCGCTACCTGATCGAACTGCATAAATTTGCAGGAAATAACCGGCCGGATCGGCTTTTGGCGTTCGACGGCCCTTGCCCCTTCCCGTGCGCTTTTTCCGCCTTGCCCCAACAAATTTCTTTACTCACATAAAGATATGTTTATATGTATAAAAAATGAGATTTGGCACGATGGGTTCGAGGCAGGCGCCGTTCAGTCAGATTTTAGCCGGGCTCTCCGCCGCGGCCGAGGAAACGCGCCTGCGCCTGCTCGCGATCCTCTGCGAGGCCGAGCTAACCGTCAGCGAATTGGTCGTGATTCTCGGCCAATCCCAGCCGCGCATCTCGCGCCATTTGAAATTACTGGTGGAGGCGGGCCTTGTCGAGCGTCATCGCGAGGGCGCTTGGGTCTTTCTCCTCGTGGCGCAATCCGGGCGGGGTGCCGCTTTGACCCGGGAGATCATCGCCCAAATCAACCCCGGCGATCCCGTTTTGCAGGCGGACCGTGCCCGTCTTCAAGAGGTGCGCGAGGCCCGCGCCGGGCAGGCCGCGCGCTATTTCGCGGCTCATGCCAAGACCTGGGACAGCGTGCGCGCCATGCATATTGCCGAGGATCGCGTGGAAAGCGCGATCCGCGAAGCCGTCGGAGCGGCTCCTCTCGACGCCGTGCTGGATATTGGCACGGGAACCGGGCGGATGCTGGAACTCATCGCACCGCAAGCGGCGCGGGTGCTCGGCATCGATCAATCGCCGCAAATGTTGAGCGTCGCGCGCGACCGGATCGACCGCGCGGGTCTGCGCAATGTTCAGCTCCGGCAAGGCGATATGTTCGCGCTTCCCGTCGAGCATAATGGCTTCGATCTGGTCATCCTGCATCAGGTCTTGCACTATCTCGACGATCCTTCGCGGGCTTTGCGCGAGGCGGCGCGGACCTTGCGTCCGGGCGGGCGTCTGCTGGTCGTCGATTTCGCGCCGCACGGCGAAGAAAGTTTGCGTAGCGGCCATGCCCACCGCCGGCTTGGTTTTTCCCAAGACGAAATCGCCGGGTTCATGGCCGATGCCGGCCTCGACGTGATCCTCGCGCGCGATCTTGCGCCGGGCAGCCACGACGGCGGCAAACTCACAGTTTCTCTCTGGATGGCGCAAGATCGCCGCATCCAATCCGACACGCTTCCACCACAACTCAAGGTCTTCGCCTAATGTCCATCGCCGCGAATGCGCCGCGTCTGAGCCGGGGCGCACGCCCCCGTTTCAATGTTTCGTTCGAATTCTTTCCGCCGCATACGCCGGAGATGGAAGCGGCGCTTTGGGACTCGATCCGGCGCTTGACGCCGTTGCATCCGAACTTCGTTTCGGTCACCTATGGCGCGGGCGGCGCCACGCGTGAGCGGACCCATGCGACGGTGGCCCGCATCATCAAGGAAACGCCGGTGCATCCCGCGGCCCATCTCACCTGCGTCGCGGCGAGCCGCGACGAAGTCGATGCCGTGGCGCGCGATTACTGGGACGCCGGCGTGCGCCATATCGTGGCCCTCCGTGGAGATCCGCAGGGTGGCCCAGGCTCGGTCTATCAGCCGCAACAAGATGGATATCAAACCTCGACGGATTTGATCAAGGGATTGAAGAAGATCGGCGATTTCGAAATTTCGGTGTCCGCCTATCCCGAAGGCCATCCCGAAAGCGCCTCCATCGATCAGGATATCGATGTGTTGAAGGAAAAAATCGACGCGGGCGCGACGCGCGCGATCACGCAATTCTTCTTCGACAACGACATCTACATGCGCTTTCTCGAGAAAGTTCGCGCGCGGGGGATCAATATTCCCATCGTGCCGGGGATCGTGCCGGTTCAAAGTTTCAAGCAGACGGCGAATTTCGCCAAGCGCGCGGGCGCTTCGGTGCCGGCCTGGCTCGCCGACCGTTTCGAGGGTCTCGACGATGATCCCGCCACGCGGCGCCTCGTCGCCGCGACGGTGGCCGCCGAACAGGTGCTCGATCTCGTCGATCGCGGGATCTACAATTTCCATTTCTACACGATGAACCGTGCCGACCTCGTTTACGCGATTTGCCACCTTCTCGGCATGCGCGCGGCTCCTCACGACCAGAAAGCCGTATGATGGAACATTTTACCGTGAACGGAGCCGAGGTCCGGCAAGCTCTGCTCGAGGCCGCGCGCGAGCGTATTCTCGTGCTCGATGGCGCCATGGGCACGATGATCCAGGGCTATAAATTCAGCGAGGAACAGTTTCGCGGCGAACGCTTCGCGGACTGGCCGAGCGATCTCCGGGGCAACAACGATCTCTTGGTGCTGACGCAGCCCCACGCGATCGAGGAGATTCACCTGGCCTATTGCCTGGCCGGCGCCGATATCATTGCCACCAACACGTTCAACTCGACATCGATTTCGCAGGCCGATTACGGCATGGAACGTTTGGTGCCTGACTTAAACCGCGAAGCCGCGCGCCTCTGCCGGGCCGCCGCCGCCAAGGCCCAGGCCAAGGATGGCAAGCGCCGTTTCGTCGCGGGCGCCTTGGGCCCGACGAGCCGCACCGCGTCGATATCGCCCGATGTCAATAATCCCGGCTATCGCGCCGTCTCCTTCGACGAATTGCACGACGCCTATGTCGAGGCCGCGCGCGCCTTGCTCGAGGGCGGGGCCGAAATCCTCATTATCGAAACCATTTTCGATACGTTGAACGCTAAAGCCGCCTTTGCCGGTGTCGAAACCGTCTTCACCGAAATCGGCCAGAGCGTGCCGGTAATGATCTCCGGCACGATTACCGATCTATCTGGGCGCACCCTGTCCGGCCAGACGCCGGCGGCGTTCTGGTATAGCATGCAACATGCCTCGCCCTTCTCCATCGGTCTCAACTGCGCCTTGGGCGCGCGGGAAATGCGCGCGCATCTCGCCGAACTTTCGCGCACCGCCGATACGCTGATTTGCGCCTATTCCAATGCCGGCCTGCCCAATGAATTCGGCCTCTACGACGAGAGCCCGGAATTCATGGCCGGTCTCATCAGGGAATTCGCGGAAAGCGGTCTCGTCAATATTGTCGGGGGCTGCTGCGGCACGACGCCGCCGCATATTCACGCCATTGCCAAGGCCGTGCATGGCATCAAGCCGCGCCAGATTCCCACAATTGCGCCTCTGTTGCGATTGTCCGGCCTCGAACCTTTCGTGCTGACCGCGGATATTAAATTCGTGAACGTTGGAGAACGGACCAATGTGACGGGCTCCGCCAAGTTTCGGAAGCTGATCAAGGAGGGCGATCTATCCGCGGCCTTGGACGTCGCGCGTGATCAAGTCGCCAATGGGGCGCAGATCATCGACATCAACATGGACGAAGGCTTGCTCGATTCGCGCAAGGCCATGGTCGATTATCTCAATCTGATCGCGGCGGAGCCCGATATCGCCCGCGTTCCCGTGATGATCGACAGTTCGAAATTCGAGATCATCGAAGCGGGTTTGAAATGCGTTCAAGGCAAATCCGTCGTCAATTCGATCTCGATGAAAGAGGGCGAGGCGAAATTTATCGCCGACGCGAAGGTCGTTCGCCGTTACGGCGCGGCTGTCGTCGTCATGGCCTTCGACGAGCAGGGCCAGGCGGATACCAAGGAGCGTAAGGTCGGAATTTGCGCGCGCGCGTATAAAATTTTGACGGAGCAAGTCGGGTTTCCGCCCCAGGACATCATCTTCGATCCCAATATTTTCGCGGTCGCGACGGGCATCGAAGAGCATAATAATTACGGCGTCGACTTTATCGAGGCCGCGCGCGAGATCCGCGCGCGCATGCCGCTCGTGCATATTTCCGGAGGCGTCTCGAACCTTTCCTTCTCCTTCCGCGGCAACGAGCGCGTGCGCGAAGCGATGCATTCGGTCTTCCTCTACCACGCGATTGCTGCGGGCATGGATATGGGCATCGTCAATGCCGGCCAGCTCGCGGTTTACGAGGACATCGATAAAGAGCTTCGCGAGGCCTGCGAGGATGTCGTCCTCAATCGCCGCGCGGACTCGACCGAGCGGCTGTTGGCTCTGGCGGAAAGTTACAAGGGCAAAGGCGGGGAGAGAACCGAAAAGGATCTGGCTTGGCGCGCGCTTCCCGTGAACAAACGCCTGGAACATGCGCTGGTGAGCGGGATCACCGAATTCATCGACGAGGATACGGAAGAGGCCCGCGCGCTAGCCGCGCGGCCACTCGATGTCATCGAAGGCCCGCTGATGTCGGGCATGAATGTGGTTGGCGATCTCTTCGGCTCGGGCAAGATGTTTCTGCCGCAAGTCGTGAAATCGGCGCGGGTGATGAAAAAGGCTGTCGCGTATCTCGAACCCTATATGGAAGAAGAGAAGCGGCGGACGGGCGCAACCGAGCGCGCCGGGGCTGGCAAGATCTTGATGGCGACCGTCAAAGGCGATGTGCACGATATCGGCAAGAATATCGTCGGCGTCGTGCTGGCCTGCAATAATTACGAGATCATCGATCTCGGCGTAATGGTGCCGGTCAAGAAGATTTTGGACACGGCGCGGGCGGAAAAGGTCGATGCGATCGGCCTGTCCGGCCTGATCACACCCTCGCTCGAGGAAATGTGTTTCGTCGCGGCGGAGATGGAACGCGAAGGGTTTTCGGTGCCCTTGCTGATCGGCGGCGCGACGACCAGCCGGGTGCATACGGCGGTCAAGATTCATCCCAATTATCACCGGGGCCAAACGGTCTATGTGAACGATGCCAGCCGGGCGGTTGGCGTCGTGCAACAGCTTCTCGCGCCGGAGACACGCGACGCCTATGTCGAGGCGATCCGCGCCGAATATACGAGGGTTGCCGAAACCCATGCGCAGGGGGAGCGCGACAAACTGCGTCTGCCCCTGGCCAAGGCGCGGGCCAATGCGCCGAAAATCGATTGGGATTCCTACGATCCACCAAAGCCCGTGTTCACGGGTACGCGCGTGCTTTCCAATGCCGATGTGGCGGAACTCGTGCCCTATATCGATTGGACACCCTTTTTCCAGACCTGGGAGATCAAGGGCCGCTATCCCGCGTTGTTGGACGATCCCGAGCGCGGCGAGGCGGCGCGGGCCTTGTTTGCCGATGCGCAGGACATGCTCGACAGAATTGTCGCGGAGCGGTGGTTCGATCCCAAAGCCATCGTAGGTTTCTGGCCCGCCAATAGCGTTGGCGACGATATCAAGCTTTATACTGGAGAGTCCCGGACGGGCGAACTCGCGACGCTGCATACGTTGCGTCAGCAACTCGTGAAGCGCGACGGGCGGCCGAATGTGGCGCTCTCAGATTATATTGCGCCGGCTTCCAGCGGGAAGGCGGATTATATCGGAGGCTTTGTCGTCACTGCGGGCGCGAACGAGGATAAGATCTCGCAGCGGTTCGCACGGGCCAATGACGATTACTCCTCGATCATGGTGAAGGCTTTGGCCGACCGGATCGCGGAAGCTTTTGCCGAGCGCATGCACGAGCGGGTCCGGCGCGAATTCTGGGCCTATGAGACGGGGCCTGCCGCCGATCCGCAAATTCTTTATCTCGAGCATTATCGCGGCATCCGCCCGGCGCCGGGCTATCCTGCGCAGCCCGATCATACGGAAAAGGCTACTTTGTTTAAATTGCTCGACGCGGAGAAGCGCGTTGGCGTGACGCTGACGGAAAGCTATGCGATGTGGCCGGGCTCGTCGGTCAGCGGCCTTTATTTCGCCCATCCCGAGGCGGCCTATTTTGGTGTCGCCAAGATCGAACGCGATCAGGTCGAGGACTATGCCAAGCGCAAGGGCTTCAGCGTGGCGGAGACAGAGCGCTGGCTAGCGCCGGTGCTCAATTACGATCCCGCCACGTTCCGGCACGCCACGGCGGCGGAATAGGGTTTGAGTTCAATCCTGCGCGGACTAAGCTCGACTTTGCCCCTTTCAAGCGGCGCAGCAGAGCGTTTCCGTGAGTCTTTCCCATAGCGCGGCGGGAATCTCCACGCGATCCGGGTCGTGCCGGGACATTGATAAATTCGGCGCGCTCCACAAGAGCCGTCGAACGGTGGCGATCGCATCGCTGAAGGCCGGATCATCCTTGTGAGACCAGGCGGCTGATCTGGGACGAAGGCTGGCGACGCCAATGGGATCGCGCGCGAGCACCCAGCGGATCGGCGCCGGCGGCAATCCGGAATGATACCAAGTCGCCGGATATCGCTGAACCCGGCAAGTTCCCCGATGGGTGTCGGATCAGATCCTGCCGGGATTGCTCGGCCTGTTCGCCGCTCTGCCAGTGCCCGGTCACGCCTCTTGGCATCGCTACAGGCGTTTCGCAGGTTGACGACGCGGCGCCAAGGATCTGCCGTTCATTACGGCCGCCTTCCGATGCCCTGCATAGACCGTGCGCGTTAATTGGACCGGTCGAAATTCAACGGCGCCGTCTCGATGACGATTTGCGTTCTGCTGGCAACGCCGAGTTTCCGCAAGATTTCCGTGACATGGGCTTTGACTGTCGAATCGCCGACCGACAATTCGTGAGCGATCTGCTTGTTGAGCTTACCCTGCCGAATCATCATCAACACACGCAACTGCTGCGGCGTGAGCAGCGCGATCCGGTCCATAAGAGACGTCTTCGCGTTTCCACGGACAAGCGACGAACCGGCGAACCGCGGAAACGCAAGCGAACCCTTGAGAACGGTTGTGATGGCTTCGATCAACCTTGGCTTGTCGACGGCTTTTGGGACGAAGCCCGATGCGCCATAGCGCATGGCGTCCTGGATGACCGAGACGTCGTCGAGACCCGAGACGATCAAGACAGGAATGCTCGGACACGATTTCCGGATCGCGACGAGGCCATCGAACCCCGTGACGCCCTGCATCGAAAGGTCGAGAAGAATCATATCGACCGACCGTAAGCGGGCAAGCTTATCGATGGCCGAATTGATCGAATCCGCTTCATCGACACAGGCAAAAGGAAAAGCCATGACCAGGGCGCTCTGCAAAGCTTCCCGGTAAAGCGGATGGTCGTCCACGATCATCAGGTGCATTGTAAGCGCTCCCGACACCTGTTTCGATCGCATCTGCGGATCCCCGAATCTCTTAACGCTAATTTGACTCGAGACGTCCATAGAAAATCTCATTTTCGCAATAACGAAAGTCGATTTTTCGAGGCGGTAGGACCGGCGGGACACACGAGGCCGCGAGTTTGTGCCTCGAATAAGTCCCGGCGAGCCGTTTGGAACCGGTGGAAATGTGGGCCGGCCGTGACCGGCCCACAAGATAGTCTATCGCGCCGCGACGTCCTTCGGAAGGCGGAAGGCCCAGAAGCTGCCGCCCTGATTGATGCCGGCCGTCGTCTTGGCGACCTCGCCACCCCACAACGGGACCACCCCGCCCCAACCGGCGCTGACGCCGATCCACTGCTCGCCATCCTGCTCCCAGGTGATTGGTGTGGAGACCACGCCGGTCCCGACCTGGAACTTCCAGACTTCCTCGCCCGTCTTGGCATCGAAAGCCTTCAAGTAGCCTTCCGGTGTCCCCGTGAAGACGAGACCGCCAGCAGTTGACAGAACCCCGCCCCACAGTGGCGCTTTATTCTTATATTCCCAAACGATTTTACCATTCGTCGGATCAATCGCCTTGAGCGAGCCAATATGATCCTCGAAGACGGGCTTGATGGTGAAGCCCGCACCGAGATAAGCGGCGCCCTTCTTGTAGCTGACGGGTTCGTTCCAAATCTCCATGCCCCATTCGTTCGAAGGCACATAAAAAAGCTTGGTTTGCGGGTCGTAAGAAACCGGCATCCAGTTCTTGCCGCCGAGGAAGCTCGGGACGGCAAACACGGACGCGCCCTTCTTGCCGTCGCCCTTGGTCGGGTCGCCAGGACGGAAAGCGGGATCGTAGACCGGACGTCCGTCTGGGCCAATCTCCTTCGCCCAGGTGATCTTGCTCACAAACGGGGTCGCGCTGATGAATTTGCCGTTGGTGCGGTCGAGGACGTAAAAGAAGCCATTACGATCGGCGGTTCCGCCGGCCTTGATCGTCTTGCCATCCTTGGTCAAGTCGAAGGGCACGAATTCGTTGACGCCGTCGAAATCCCATCCATCGTGCGGGGTTGTTTGGAAACCCCAAACGATCTCGCCATTGTCGGGATTGATCGCGATCCGCGAAGCCGACCATTTGTTGTCGCCGGGCCGCAGCCAGCTGTTCCACGGGCCGGGATTGCCGGTGCCGTAATAGATCAGGTTCGTTTCGGGATCGTAAGTGCCGCCAAGCCAGGTGGCGCCGCCGCCGGACTTGTACATGTCGCCAGGCCATGTCTCGTTGAGCTTGCCGGTCATCGTCGAAGGCTTGCCGTTGAGTTCGCCGACATTGCCTTCGATAACCGGACGCTTCCAGATGATTTCGCCGGTGTCGGGGTCACGCGCTTCGACACGCCCGACGACGCCGAACTCGCCGCCGGAAACGCCGGTGATCAATTTCCCTTTCACGATCATCGGAGCGGCGGTGAAGGAATATCCCGCTTTGAAATCGTCGATATCTTTCCGCCAAACGACCTTGCCGGTCTTGGCGTCGAGCGCGACGAGTTTCGCATCGAGCGTCCCGAAGATGAACTTGTCATGATAGAGCGCGCCGCCACGATTCACGACGTCACAGCACGGCAGAATCCCTTCCGGCAGCCGCGCATCATATTCCCAGAGCTTCTCACCGGTTCGCGAATTAATGGCGTAGGCGCGGCTGTAGGAGGCCGTCACGTAAACGATGCCGTCCTTGATCAGCGCCTGGCCCTCTTGACCACGCTGCTTTTCACCGCCGAAGGAGAGCGAAAAAGCGGGAACGAGACCCTTGATGTTGTCGCGATTCAAAGTAGTGAGGGGGCTGAAACGCTGACCTTGCGTGCCCATCCCATAGGTGACGACGGACGACGGCGTCGTTGCGTCGTTGGCGATGCACGCGTCGCTTACAAAAGCGAAAGCGGCACTGCTCGCAGCTCCAGCGAACAGAGCGGCAGCTCCGGCCCCAATGAGCAGTTTACGGCGAAATGTCATTAAGATTCCTCCCGAAATCACAGCTTCTGATTTAAACCGATGGCACTCAGGGGTGGATGCGCGTTTTGCGTTCTGTGCCCTTCGCAGAAAATGTGTAGCCAATTCCGAATGGCGTCTTTATTGCCAATAAGTACAGACTCGCGGCGCCATATGGCGGATCAATCGAGCTTCGGCGGCGTGAAGGCGACACCGTACTTTTCGCAAATTGCCTTCAACTCACCGCTCTTGACGAGAGCGGAGATCGCGTTGCCGGCGGCATAGGCGAGATCGCGGGAATCGGAGCGCGTCGCACCGGCGAGTTCCCAACTATTTTTCACCATGCCAACCACTTTGATTTCGATCACGGGGGCATCGTCTGGAGAAATATTCGCGTCGTGCAATGCGGCTTGGATCTCGGCCTTGGTTCCCGCCAAGACCGGTGTTTGCTTTGCAACGAAAGCTGCCGCGGCTGCGGCAAAATCGCGGAAGTGCTGGACATTCTCGCGATAACGGCCGCCTTCCGCGAGCAGAATGAGCATATCCGCTGATCCCCCGGCTTCCACCGCAATGGGATGCCCCTCCGTATCGCCGAGTGATTGCAAACCATCGAGTTCGCCCTTGCGATACGCAAAGGCGATATGTTGCTCGAAATAGGGCGCGGTCAGAAAGATTTGCTCGTTGCGAAGCGCAAGCTGCCTGTCGTTGGGAACATGGAGCATGAGATCGGCGAGAGGCGTGCCGGCGAGATCGCCCTTCCAGAGGTTGAGACGAAAGTCGCCGTCGGCATCCTCCCCCGCTTCCACGATCCGGAGATCCAACCCAACATTGAGCTTCCGGGCAATCGCTTCCGCCAACGCGACGTCGATGCCTGCCGGCGTGCCGTTTCCGGCCGTGGAAAATGGTTTGTTGTCGCTATAGACGGCAACCCGGAGGGTTCCGGAAGCGACGACGTCGTCGAGCGGACGCGCGCCCGCTGGATGCGCCACGAGGCAAGATGAAAGTGCGATACAGAACAATCCCACAGCGGTCACCATGGCCGCTCGAGATCGTATGGCTTGATACAGCACGCGCGTTATTCCTGATGATTGGATTCGATATAGGCCCGAATCGCCCAAAGTGCTTCTTGCGAGAGAACTCCGGCGAAAGGCGGCATCTTGGTGACATCATTGATGACGGCACCGTGCGTGACGCGCTCGATAAAAATGGCGTCGCCTTCGTCGCCCTTCTCGAGCTTCCGCAGATCCGGGGCCAGGCCTCCGGAAATCATTTGAAGTCCGTGACACCGCGCACAGTTCTGGCCAAAACCAGCTTCCCCAATTTCAATGGCTCTCGGATTTACTCGGAAAGGATTCGATGTCTTCCATTCGGGTCCGAGATTTGGAAGGCCGGTGGTATCCACGGGTTGCGGCGTGACATTCCCGTGTCCTGTCGCCACCTGGCTCGCCGCCGCCATGAAAGCGGCCGCTAGAGTAAGCTTTCCGATAGTCTTGAAATGACTCATTGTCTACGATCCCCCCGAGTTTTTAAGCGAAGATACCGAAGAGATTTGGCTGGCCCCATTGTCCTTTGGTACATAATGAGAGCGCCCAAGACGGATGACCCGGACGACCCCTTCGTTTGCACCTTGGTACAATATCGAGACGCGGCAGATTCCCTTTATAAATGGAGCCAAATAAGATCAGGGAGAGGAGCGGCGCCAGATGTTTGGGTGCGGACATCGGCTATTCCGGCTATGGAATGCCGCGGCGCGATTACGTTCGCGGCGGTCATGGACCCGCGCATTGGGGCTTCTCTGCGGGCTAATCTTCTCCGTTCCTACCCAAGAGGCGAGCGCCGTTGTACCGGCTCCCACCGAGCTCGTCGTCATCCACTACATCGAAAGACGTGCGGACCGGCCCCCGCCGCTCAACAACGAGGATGCCGTGCCCTCGGACGAAGGGCTAAGGGGCGTCGAGCTGGGCATCAAGGATTCGATCGCCACCGGCCGTTTCGCCGGACTCTCGTTCGAACTTCATTCGACAGTCGTCGAACCGGCGGCGGACCTGCGCGCGGCCTTCGCTGCGATCGCCGGTGCCGAGGCTCCGCACTTCGTCATCGTCAACGCGCCCGCAAGCGATGTCCTGGCGCTAGCGGACATGGCCGCCGCCAAGGATATCGTACTCCTCAACATCGGCGCGACCGACACGCGACTTCGCGATCACGATTGCCGCGCCAACGTTCTGCATGTCATTCCCTCGAGGGCGATGCTGAGCGATGCTCTAATGCAGTTCCTGCTCTTCAAGGGATGGACGCATGTTCTGCTAGTCTCGGGACCCAATCTGGCCGACGTCGCCTATGCGGAGAGTTTACGTCATAGCGCCAAGAAATTCGGGACGAAAATAGTTGCTGATACAACCTTCGATGCGAAGGGCGCCGACATTCGAGATAGCGCGTTGCGCGAATTCGCGCTCGTCACGCGGGCTCCCTCTTATGACGTCGTCGCTGTCGCCGATGAAACGGATGAGTTCGGACTCGCCCTTGTCTATAATACCAGTTTGCCACGTCCGGTGGTTGGCACCCACGGCTTGACGCCTGCCGGCTGGGGCAAGCCCGTCGAAGCCTGGGCCGCCGCGCAATTGCAAGGCCGCTTCGCTAAATTGGCAGGGCGGCAAATGCGCTCCATCGATTACGCCGGCTGGCTCGCCGCGCACATCGTTGGGGAAGCAGCGGTGCAACTGAAAAGCGCTGATCCCACGCGGATCAAAGCGCTCCTACACGATCCCAATTTCAACGTAGGCGGCTTCAAAGGCCGGGCCTTGAGCTTCCGCTCTTGGAATGGACAGTTGCGGCAGCCGATTTACCTTCTCTGGCCAGGAGCCGTGACCGCGACCGCGCCGATGGAAGGATTTCTGCACGAAAGCACTGATCTCGACACGCTTGGTCTCGACAAACCCGAGAGCGCATGCCGTGCCATGGGAGCACCATGACATGATCGTACGCATAACGAGCGCTTTGTTGGCGGCGGCCATGTCTTTGGGATCTCCGCCGGCTTTAGCCTATGAAATTTTTGTCACGAACGAGCGGGACAATACGATCTCGGTGATCGATAGCCAGACTCTTGAAGTCGTCAGAACCTTCGCTACTGGACGGCGTCCACGCGGCCTCGTGTTTTCGAAGGACGGCAAAATGCTGTTCGTCTGCGCCAGCGATTCCGACGCCGTTCAGGTTATCGACCCGGCCAGCGGCGCCCTGCTCCATGACCTTCCCTCCGGCGAGGATCCCGAGCAATTCGCTCTCGCGCCGGACGGACAAACACTGTTCATCGCCAACGAGAGCAACGCCACGACAACGATCATCGACGCGCGGACACGTAAGGTTCTCGCGCAAGTCGATGTCGGAATCGAGCCCGAAGGGATGGCGGTCAGTCCGGACGGCAAGACGGCTGTCACGACATCCGAGACGACCAACATGGTGCATTGGATCGATGTCGCGTCGCTCAAGGCCGAAGATGCGACGCCGGTCGGACAAAGGCCTCGCCACGCCGAATTTAGCGCCGACGGCAAAACGCTTTGGGTCTCCTCGGAAATCGGCGGGACGGTTGCCGTCATCGACACCGCGAGCCACGCCGTTCTCAAAACAATCCATTTCACGCTACCCGCGATTTCCCAGGACAGAATCTAGCCTGTTGGAATTAGCCTCACGGCCGATGGGCGCTATGCCTTTGTGGCACTCGGGCCAGCGGACCGGGTCGCGGTGGTTGACGCAAAGACATTCGAAGTCATCTCTCTTATCCTGGTCGGACGACGTGTTTGGCACCTCGCGCTGTCACCTGGCCAGGACTTTTTATTTACCACCAATGGGGTCTCGGGCGATGTGACCGTCATCGACGTAGCGAGGCTAACGCCCACGAAGTCGATAAAGGTTGGCCGGTTTCCCTGGGGTGTCGCCATCCAGCCGCGAGGGAAGGCTCCTTGACCCTCGCGGCCCGGTTCGTCTTCTTTATCCTGGGATTGCTGGCCATATCTTGTTCGAGCCGCGGCGTTTGCGCCAGTACACTCGACCGTGCCGACCTCGAGCGCTTTTTTCCGCCACCTCTCGTCATCGGCGAAAAGGACGAAAAGCTTCCGCTCTGGCCCATTCTCAAGCAGAATGGCGGCGCTTACTATCTCTTTGCTTATGCCTTCGAAACAATCGATTTCGCATCTTTTCCTGGCTTCGGCGGAACGCCGGCGGATCTTTTGATCGCCTTGGCGCCGGATGGAAGTTTTCGTGACGTCAAGGTGCTGAGCCAGCATGAGCCGGTCTTCGTGGATGGTTTGGGGCCGGGACCGTTGGCGGGCTTTGTCGAGCAATATGTGGGCTTGTCGGTTCGCCATTCCATTCGCGTCGGACGTCCCGGCGCACGAGCCAATGGCGCGGCGGCGGCATCGGTTGTCGATGGAATTTCCATGGCGACGGCCTCGACCCGCATCATCAACGAAACGATCCTCGCGGCATCGCTCGCCGCCGCCCGCGAAAAGCTCGGCTTTGGCACGGCCAACACGCTTGGTCTCAAGGTTCGCGCCAAAGCCGACGGTTTCGAGGCGCATGATTGGGATAGTCTTGTCACCAACGGGCTCGTCAAGCGCTTTACCTTGACGATAGACCAGGTTGATCAGGCTTTCGCCCATACGCCCGTTGCATCGTCTGGCACGAGCCGGCCCAACAATCCCTTAATCGAGATTTATATCGCTTATCTCAACGTTCCCTCGATCGGACAGAATATCCTCGGCGCATCCGGCTTCGCGTCGCTGATGCGCGAACTCGGCCCCGGCAATCATGCGATCCTCGTCTTGAGCACAGGCCCATGGAATCCCCTGGGCGAGGATTTCGTGCTCGGATCCGTCCCGGATCGCATTGGGCTGGCCCAAAACAACCTCATCGTGAACGTGCGCGACATGGCAATCGAGCGCCGCGGACAGGGACCGGCCGGCATGCCGCCGGGACCATGGACAATTCTCAAAACCGCGGAACAATCGGGATTTGATCCCTCGAAGCCCTGGTCGCTGACGTTGAAAATAACGCGCGAGAAGGGGCAAATTCTCGCCGAAAAATTCACCCGCGAATTTGCCGTGGACTACGCTCTGCCCGCTGGTCTGTTCGTACGGGAACAAACCGGTGATCTAGGCCCGTCATGGACCGATGCTTGGCGCGCAAGGTGGATCGAGCTCGGAATCATCGCCGCCATGATTTCATGTCTCGTACCGGTCCTGGTTTGGCAAAAAGGTCTTGCCGCCAGAGCCAATCTCTTCACTTTCTTTCGCTTCGGCTATCTCCTGGCAACTCTTGTATTCATTGGCTGGTACGCGCAAGCACAGCTCTCGATCGTGACATTGATTGGCCTCGCCCGCGCGGTTGTCACGACGGGCGACTTTCATTTTCTTCTCTACGATCCCCCGTCCCTGGTCATTTGGGCCTTCGTGCTGTTGACGCTGGTCATCTGGGGACGGGGCAATTTTTGCGGCTGGCTCTGCCCGTTTGGCGCGCTTCAAGAAATCCTGGCATGGCCTGCCCAATGGCTTCGGATTCCGCAAATCGTCCTGCCTCTCCGGCTCGACCGCGCCCTCCGTTGGATTAAATACATTCTGCTGAGCGCCATTCTGGCCGGCGCCGCCGTTTCGGCGCCCGTCTCGGACAAGCTCGCCGAGATCGAGCCATTCAAAACAGCGATCACGCTCGGCTTTGTCAGATCCCCTCCGTTCGTCGTCTACGCGGCCGCCCTCCTCGTCCTTAATCTGTTTATTTACAAAGGATTTTGCCGCTACCTCTGTCCCTTGGGCGCAGCCTTGGCAGGCCTTGGCCGTCTCCGTGTCTTGAACTGGATCCCGCGTCGCGCCGAATGCGGCAACCCCTGTCAATTCTGCAAGGTGAAGTGCCGCTATGACGCCATCGAACCCAATGGCAAAATCGTTTACGCGGAATGTTTCCAATGCATGGATTGCGTGACGATCATCGAAAATCCCAACCTATGCGTGCCGCAAATCCTCGAACGAAAACGGCAACCGCCGGCAAGGCCGCGCGTCGAACCTCCGGAGTCCGTGACGTGACAACGCAGATCCCTGCTTCACTAAGCCGCCGCAAAATCCTTCTCGGCGCCGCCGGCGCGACGGCCGCGATGGCCGGAAGCCGGGTGATGTTTCTGGCAGCCGCGGCACAAAGCGGGCTAGAGGTCCGCACGCGCGCGGGCCTCGCGTTTCAGACCACCGTGGCCATCACGATCGCGGGCGGCGACGCGCGCAGGCTCGACCAGGCCCTCGACGCCTGCTTCGCCGGGATCCGCGCCGTCGAGCAGGCGTCGAGTGTCTACAAGCCCGGCAGCGATGTCAGCCGGCTCAACCGCGACGGCAGGCTCACCGGCCCCGATCCACACGTCCTCACGCTACTGCGCTACGCTTGCAGCCTCTCGAAGGCGACCGGAGGATCCTACGATCCCACGGTCCAGCCGCTCTGGGACATCTGGGCCGCCCATCACGCACGCGCGGAAAGGCCAAGCGAGACCGTGCTGCGCCAAACCCTTCGATTGGTGGATTGGACCGGAATAACAATCAGCGAGGACGAGATCAGCTTCGACCGGCCGGGCATGGCGGTGACCCTGAACAGTATCAATCAGGGTTATGCCGCCGATGTCGTCATGGACATCTTGGCGCAGCACGAAATTACCGACGCTTTCGTGGACACTGGCGAGTGCGGCGCATCCGGCCACCATCCCGAGGGCCGCTTCTGGCGGCTCGGCGTCCCAGCGCCGCGCGACACGAGCCAGCTCGCCTTCGTGATCGATCCGTTCCGGCAGTTTGCCTCGACATCCGGCGACTACGGGACATTTTTCTCGCCGGACTTCCGGGATCACCATATATTCGATCCCCAAACTGGTTATTCCCCGCAAGAATGGTCGTCCATCACGGTCACGGCGCCATCTGGGCTGATCGCCGACGGGCTTTCCACGGCGCTCTTCGTGCTGGATCCAGCGAATGCGCGGCGGCTTCTGGCCGGCGAACCTCATTGCACGGCTCGCTTCTTCGGCAAGGATGGGCGCGAATGCGCCGGCATGGCCTGACCGGGCCCTGCCTTTCACCCGTATTGCCAGACATTTAACCCCATTGCATAGTGGCGGACCGTAGCGAGCGTAAAGCTCCGCGGTTGTTGGGGAGGATTTTTTGCGTAACGGGGGAACGAAAGCCGCGCATTCCTGCGGCATTCAAACGGCATGGACGGAAGCACAAGACCCCTCCGCTGCTGTCGCGGAGGTCGCCGGCGCGATCGATCGTAGCCGCATCGCCCAGTTGCTCATCTTTTTCTCGCCCGATTACGATGTCGCCGAACTCACCGCTGCTCTCGAGACCGCGTTTAGCGGGATTGCGATCGCTGGCTGTTCGACCTCGGGGGGGATCACGCCGGAAGGCTGGATCGAGCAAGGCCTCGTCCTCATTGCTTTTCCGCTGGAAGGTTTCCGCATTTCGTCCACATGTCTGGAAGACATCGGCCATCTCGACGTCGCGAGCGCGGCGTCCTCGGTGAGGGCAATGCGCCGCGCCCTCGATCAGCGTGCCGCCAATCGCCGGGGACAACGATTCGCGATCTCGCTGATCGACGCCCTGACCAATGTCGAGGAAACCGTCGTGTCCACGATTGCCTGGGCCCTGGATGGCATCCCCCTCGTTGGCGGCTCGGCGGGCGATGCGCTTACGTTTCGCGACACGGTCATGATTTATAATGGCGCCGTGCTGCGCAATGCCGCGATCTTGTTGCTCGTCGAGACCGATTTTCAGACCAAGCTCTTCAAGACCGATAATTTCGAACCCACCAAAACCAAGTTCGTTGTCACCGGGGCGGACGATGGGACACGCACGATCCATGAATTGAACGCCGAACCGGCCGCGAGGGAATACGCGACGGCTGTCGGCCTCGACCCGCAACAGCTGTCGCCGATGAGCTTTGCGTCGCATCCGCTGACAGTAAAGATCGACGGCGAATATTTCTGCCGCTCGATCCGCCATCTCAACACCGATGGCTCGCTGACTTTCTTTTGCGCCGTCGACGAAGGCATGGTGCTGACGCTTGCGCAGCCGCGCGATATTGTCGATGCGACGCGCGAAGAACTCGATCGCGTCGAAGCGGCGCTCGGCGAACTCGACATCATCATCGGTTTCGACTGCATTCTCAGGCGGCTGGACGCGGAAGCGCGTCAAGTCCGGAAGGAGATCGCAGCGCTCTACTGCCGTTACAATGTCGTCGGTTTCGAGACTTACGGCGAACAATACCGCTCCATGCATTTGAACCAAACCTTCACCGGCATCGCCATCGGGCAGGCCGCGCCGGTATGATCGACCCGCAACGCGAGACGGAGATGGCGATCAAGATCGCCAAGCTCGAACGGATCAATGCCGCGCTCATGGCCCATGTGGAACGGGCGACCGACCAGCGCGGCAATGCATTCGCGCTCTTTCAAACGGCGATCCTCCTCGAGGCGCAAGTGCGCTCGCGCACGGAAGAGCTCACGAACCTGATGCATAGTTTGGAACAATCGAACCAGGCCTTGCGCGCCGCCAAGGACGAGGCGGAAATGGCGAATCGCTCGAAGACGCGCTTCCTGGCGGCCGCGAGCCATGATCTGCTACAGCCCTTAAACGCCTCGCGCCTTTCCGCATCGGCTCTCGTCGATCTCGCGCTTGGTCCCGAAGCGCGCGCCATCGCCAGCCAAGTCGAACGCGGGCTCGAAACCATCGAGAGCTTGATCAAGACCTTGCTCGACATATCGAAGCTCGATGCCGGGATTGTGCGCCCCGTCAAGAAGGGGGTTCGTCTGCGCGATATTTTCGCGGGGATCGACGCGAGCTATTACGCGCTCGCCATGGAAAAAGGCCTGCGTTTCGTCGTGCGCTGTCCCAACATTGTCATCGATACCGATGCCGCTCTCGTTCAACGAATCCTTCAAAATCTCGTTTCGAACGCCATCCGTTACACCGAGAAAGGCGGCATCCTGCTTGCCGGACGCAGTCAAGGAAACCATTGCGTAATCGACGTGATCGATACCGGATGCGGCATTCAGGATCACGAACGCGATCTGATCTTCGAAGAGTTCTACCGGGGAAACGTGGGCGGCGGATCGCGGCGTGACGCCGGGCTTGGTCTCGGGCTCTCCATTGTTCGCCGCATGGTATCGGCCCTTCACCATGAACTCGAAGTGCACTCGCGGCCGCAACACGGATCGCGATTCCGGCTGCGATTGCCGCTGGGCGTGGAAGAGCCCCACATCGATAAGACCTCGGATGGCGCCCTGGCCAATTTCACGGGCGTTCTGGTCATCGTGGCCGAGAACGACCGGGCGACCTCGGAGGCCCTCACGCGCCTGCTGCGGACCTGGGGCATGACCGTGATCGCGGGATGCGATCCCCGCGAAATCGAAACGCAGTTGGAACACGCCGGACGCCGGGCCGACTTGCTTCTCGTCGATTACCATCTCGACGATCATTTGACCGGTATCGACATCGTGCGAGCATGCCGTCTCACCGGGGGGACCGATATTCCCGCGATCGTGATGACGGCCGATCATTCGCCCCTCATCGAAGTGGCAGCGGCCGGGAACCGGTGCCAGCTCTCGCACAAGCCGGTCAAGCCTGCCAATCTGAGATGTCTGATCGGCCACCTGCTTTCGCTGAGCTGATTTCCCCCGGCTTTTCCGAGAGGCCGGCAGCCGCGCCTAATATTACGCGATGCAACGAGCTGTGTATCGGCACGTCGTCCCGCTTTGGGGGACCGGATGATCCGGCGCTCCTTCGACGAGCTCGGCGCCGAAATGACGGACGAGGCCTTCCTGTTCCGGATGCGAAGGCCAAAAACATACCGGAGAAGTTCGGCAACTCCATCGGCCGCTCGAACACCCTCTTCAAGACCTATAATCCCGTCGATCTCGAGAAGGTCAGAATCACCGGCGCGCAACGGCTTCAAGGACGGCGGAAACGGAACAAAACCTGAAGGCTTTTCCGAATGGAGCAGCCCGGCGATACCGAATGGGTTTCGTAAGCTTTTGAAATCATTGGAGCGGGTGAAGGGAATCGAACCCTCGTATTCAGCTTGGAAGGCTGCTGCTCTACCATTGAGCTACACCCGCGTACCGCAGGCTTTATGGCCTGGGCCGTTTACAAAATCAATCGCGATGACAAAGCGCGGTCCGGTCGAGATGCGCGAGGATGGCATCGAAGGTGGCATCGGGACTGGGCGCGGATAATCCGCGGCGCAGGACGAAGAGATTGCAGCGAGGGTAAAAGCCCGAGATCGTCTCCGCTGTCGCGTCGAACGGCACGTTCGAGCCGGGAGTTTCATTGAGGACGACCGCCGCCAGCGGCAGCCCTCGCATTTTGAGGACTTCGATGGCCGTGAGCAAATGGCTGATGGCACCAAGTCCGGTCGGCGATACGAGAATCACCGGAAGCGCCAAAATCGCCATGACATCGAGGATCGTCTGGCCGGGAGCGAGGGGAACCATCACGCCGCCGATCCCTTCGATCAACGTCACCCGTTTGGGTTCCAGCACCGCCTGGCAGGCCGCCGCCACCTCGCCCGCGTCGAGCGCGCGGCCTTCCAGAGCTGCGGCCATATCGGGCGAGAGCGGGGCCTTGAAGCGCCAGGGCGAGACCATCGTAATCGTGGCGGGTTCCACGGGCAGCCCGAGCGCTTCGAGGAGGACGGCTGGATCGCTGCCGCCGGGTTCGCCGGGATCGAAGCCGCTGACGACGGGCTTCATCGCCCCGGTCAGACGCCCCGCCCGGCGGCACGCCATGATCAAGCCGGCCGTGACAAAGGTCTTTCCAACCTCCGTGCCCGTCGCCGTGACAAACAGGCCGGGCATTAAGGCAATGCCTCGAATGGCGCCCGACGGCCAACTGGGCCGAGCCGGGCTTCGATGGTGGCGGCCAGCCGCTCGATATCCTCATCCTCGTGGCTGGCGGAAAAGGCAAAGCGCAAGCGCGCCGTTCCCGGCGGCACCGTCGGCGGCCGGATCGCCGTGACGAGAAATCCGGCCTCGGCGAGTTGCTCCGACGCCGCCAAGGCCGCTTCCGGCTCGCCAAGGATGAGCGGTACGATGGGGCTTTCCGCGGGCGCCAGGCCCAACCGCTGGGTGAAGAGCCGCGCTTTACGTAGCGGCGCGCCGGCGAGTCCGGGATCGCCAGCGATCACGTCGAGCGCGGCGCTCGCGGCGGCCAACGTGGCCGGCGGCAAGCCGGTGGAATAAATGAGCGAGCGCGCCCGCGTCTTGATGAGATCGATCACCGGCCGCGAGGCACAGAGATAGCCGCCATAGCCGCCAATCGCCTTGGACAAGGTCCCCATGTGCAAGGGGATACCGGTCTTGGCGTCGCCCGGCGCGGTCATGCCGAAGCCATGGGCATCGTCGCTCATCAACCAAACATCGTGCTCCGCGCATAGGGCGGCGAGGGACGCCAAGGGCGCCCGGTCGCCATCCATCGAAAACACCGTTTCGGTCACCAGCAGGGCTTTTGCAAATTGCTTACGATGCGCTTCGAGAAGGGCAGCGGCATGGCCGGTGTCATTGTGCCGGAACGTCTCGATCGTGGCGCGCGAGAGCTGGGCGCCCGCATGAATACAGGCATGGTCGAGCTCGTCGAGCAGGATCAAATCATCCGGCCCGGCAAGGGCGCCGATCACGCCGAGATTGGCGAGGTAGCCGGACCCAAACACGCAAGCCGCCTCCGTCCCCTTGGCCTGGGCGAGACGCTGCTCGAGCGCGCCATAAAGAGAATTGTTGCCGGTCACGAGCCGCGAAGCCCCGGCCCCGGTGCCGAAACGGCGCGCCGCGTCGATCGCGGCCGCCTTGACCTGGGGATGCACGGAAAGACCAAGGTAGTCGTTGCAGGAAAACGACAGAAGCCGCCGCCCGTTCCTGAAAACCCAGGGAAAATCGGCCCGGCCGGTCTCCACCAAACGGCGGCGTAGCGCGGCTTGATCCAGCCCCTCGAGCTTTTCCGTGGCAAAACGATCCAACGAGTTCATCAAATTTCCGGCGAGATATGTGATCTGACGCCCCTCTCTCTGGCGCGGTCAGCCGCAAAATGCAAAACCCAAGACATGACGACGCTTTTTCCCGGCTGGCTGAACGAGGGTTACGCGCATATCTGGCGGCCCTATTGCCAAATGAAAACGGCCCTCCCCCCGCTTCCCGTGAGCGCCGCCAAGGGGTCGCGGCTCACGCTCGCCGATGGGCGCGAGTTGATCGACGGAATCGCGAGCTGGTGGACCGCCTGCCACGGCTATAACCATCCCCATATCGCTGAAGCGGTTCGCCGTCAGCTCGAGATCATGCCCCATGTCATGTTCGGCGGCCTCGCCCACGAGCAGGCCTATACACTCGCGCGCCGCCTCGCCGCTTTGCTGCCGGGCGATCTGACCCGTGTCTTCTTCAGCGACAGCGGATCGGTGGCCGTCGAAGTCGCGATGAAAATGGCGATTCAATTCTGGCTCAATCGCGGCGCGCGCGGCCGGACGCGGATCCTCGCCTTCCGGGGCGGCTATCACGGCGATACGCTGGCCACGATGGCGGTCTGCGACCCCGAGGAGGGGATGCATGCTCTGTTCAAGGGCGTATTGCCGGAACAGATCATCGCGGATCTCCCGGTGGACGAGGCTAGCCGCCAGGCTTTCGAGACCTTGCTCGCCCGCGAGGCCGGAACGATCGCGGCGATCCTCGTCGAGCCTCTCGTCCAAGGCGCGGGCGGCATGCTACTTCATGCGCCCGGCGTGCTCGCCACCATGCGCGAAGCCGCCACGCGGCATGGCGTGCTCCTCATTTTCGACGAAATTTTCACCGGCTTTGGGCGCACCGGCGCGATGTTCGCCAGCGATAAAGCAAATGTGACGCCCGACATTATCACCCTCTCCAAGGCGCTCACCGGCGGCACGATGGCGCTCGCCGCCACGATCGCCTCCTCCGCGATCTTCGATGCCTTTTGGTCGGACGATCCCACCCATGCCCTGATGCATGGGCCGACCTTCATGGCGAACCCGCTCGCCTGCGCCGCCGCCAATGCCTCGCTCGACCTTTTCGAAAGCGAGCCGCGCCTCGCGCAAGCCGCCGGGATCGAGACTCTTTTACGCAGCGGGTTGGAGACGCTGCGCGGGCGTCCCGGTATCCGCGATGTCCGCGTGATGGGCGCCATTGGCGTCGTCGAATTGGACAAGATCGTCGATCTCGAGGCCCTGCGCGCGCGCTTCGTCGCGGCGGGCGTCTGGGTAAGGCCGTTCCGCAATATCGTCTACCTCACGCCAGCCCTCACCATCGGCGCGGAGGATTTGGCGCGATTGATCGCGGCTGTCGTCGAGATCGCGGCGGAAGAAGGCGCGCGCGAGGCGTGACGGGCCACCATTGCCCAGAGCGCCACCGGAGGGGGTGAACACCCGCCGGACAGCCAACCGCCGATTGACGGATCTGGTATTTTCGTCCGCGATCCCCATGTCGAATAACTGAGAGGTGCTCCGCGCTACCGCGCCCGGGATGTCCTCTCGCCGCTTCTAAAAATCAGGAGTGCCCAATGTCTAGCATTCGGCGTCCACCCCCTAGCATCCCTCGTATCGGTGGTATTGCTCTGATTCTGCTCGCCGGCGTTCCGGCCCTGGTTTTCGGGTTTCCGGAAATGTCTCATGGAACCTCCCAGGCGGGCTTTGTCATGGAAAGCTTTGCCGGTTGTTTTGTCCTGGCGTCGGCCGTGATGTGCTTTTTGAGGTAAGAGGCAACTGACGCATTGCGAAAAGAGTGCAAGCCGCGCGTGAACCACGCGACGCCGGTTGTGGCTGCGGCCTACTGGTGGCCTCGCAGAAACAACCGCGAAATCATAGTGGTGGGACAGGAAGCACGCCAACCTTCGAAGGCGTGACCAGCGAATTTGTAATCTGCGGCAATGCAACCGCGCACAGCCCCGCAAGTGAAGCGGCTGGCTTCCGATTTTTCAGCAAAATGAGGGATGTCGCGGTCGAAATGGCGAACGCCAGGGCGAGCCTGTCCGTTCGATCTACACGGGACACTTAGGATTAACGCAAAAAGCTAAGCAGACTCGGCGCGAGAAACGTTCAAAATGCAGGGGATTTCGATCATTTGGGAGAAAGCCCGTGAAAAAGATCATATTGTCCGTGGTCGCCCTAGCCGTGGGCGTGAGTTCGCTCCCCGCCGGCGCGATGGCCACCTCGATCGTGGGCACTAACGCCTTCCAGTTCCATCCGGTCGGTCCAACGCGCAATCCGGACCCACCCGTCGTCGGACAGCCTGTTCCTGTCGACCCAATCTCTTTTCCGCCAGGACCGGTCCGGGCGCCCTATCCTCCCACCTCGATCAACCCGGGCGGCCCGATTCAGCATTGATGAGAGTGGCTCCGCGCCGGCCGGTCGAACGGCCGATAATATCGCGGCCATGTCGCGTCGACTTGCCGGCCCATAAAAAAGTCCCTTGAACTCGATGGAACCCGGTTGCAGCCTTCGCGACATGAAAAAGGCTGCCCTGGTTGGGGCAGCCCGGACGAAATATCAACAAAATCATAATGGTGGGAGAGGAAGGACTCGAACCTTCGAAGGCGTAGCCAGCGGATTTACAGTCCGCCCCCTTTGCCGCTCGGGACACTCTCCCACGCCACAGTCCCGTTGGGCCAACGTGGTGCAGGCGCTTATGAGTAGAGCGGTCCGCCCTGTCAACCCTTGGGGGGACGGAAACACCGGGAGAAAGCCTGGCAACCGGAAAAATTGCAGCCGGCGCCCGCGCGTGTCATGGATCGCGTCCGATCTTCAGCCCCCATGGAAGCGATGCCCCGCGTGACGAAACCGCCCTTTCCCAAAAAATCGTCCTCCGGCGGCAAGCCAGGGCCGCGCCAAGACGGCGAACGCCGCCCGGACCGGCAAACAGACCAACGCCCTGGACACGCTCCTCGCCAGCAAGCCCAAACCAAGCAAGCCCATCGCTCGACTGGCAGCTCGGCCACATTGATCTACGGATTTCATGCGGCACGGGCCGCGCTGGTCGCCCGGCGGCGGCGCTTTATCGCGCTGCTCGCCACCGAGGCCGCGGCGGCCAAACTCGCGCCGGAAATCGCCGAAGCCGGCCTCCAACCCCGCATCGTCACGGCGGACGACCTGACACGGAGGCTCGGCGCCAATGCGGTCCATCAGGGCGTGCTACTCGAAGCTGGGCCGCTCGAGCCGATTGATCTCTCCGATATCGTGAGTCGGAGCGGCATCGTTCTCGTGCTGGACCAAATTACCGATCCGCATAATGTCGGGGCGATCTTGCGCACCGCCGCGGCCTTTGCCGTGGATGCCTTGGTCACGACGTCCCGCCATGCCCCCGATTTCACCGGCGTGGTCGCGAAGACCGCGTCGGGCGGGCTCGATCACGTCCCGATTGCCGAAGTCACCAATCTCGCCCGCGCGCTCGAGGAATTGGGAGAAGCCGGCTATTTCCGCGTGGGACTCGATTCCGATGGCGAGGCGCCGCTCGAGACGCTCACCCTGCCCCGCCCCGTGGCCCTCGTGCTCGGCGCGGAGGACAAGGGCCTGCGCCGGCTCACAAGAGAAAATTGCGATGCCATCGCCCGGCTCGACATGCCCGGCGCGATCAAAAGCCTCAATGTTTCCAACGCTTGCGCCGTCGCGCTCACCCTGACCCGGCTCAAGCTCCAAAGCTGAGAATCCTCTTTATCGAGAATACGAGCCTGGTCTCATCACGAAAGCCGGTCCGGCTTTCGCGAGATATGCTCAGGCGCCACAGGGCGGCGCGCCATAGACGACGCGCGGAATTTTGACGGCATGGCTTGGCCGGTGGCGGACATGGATGATCAGAGGATGCACGCAGGGTGGAAGAAATCCCACGTCAAAACCCTCTAAAATGGCCGGCGCGGCAACCGGCGCAATACCGGGCACCGGCAAAGGTCCAACACCAAACAACACGCCCCCGGCCTGACGTTCCACATGATCCTGACGCTTCACATGATAATGCGAAACATGCTTACCCGGCGAAAACCGGTTGGATGCCAATCGTCCAGAAGCCCAGGCCCCCGTCACCTCAAGCGCCGGGGCGACGGCAAGAATAGAGAGAAAAACGAGGAATCTAGACGAACGTCCCATGGTTGCTCCATCGACGCGAAGACCGCTGTCTTTTAAAAAGAAAACTCAACCGCAAGATCCCATCCGTTCAATTGGGCGGCAGGGATCTCGCCATGGACCCGGAGGATCGCCAGACCAAGGGAGTATTTAAACGAGTTCTTTTGGAAACGACATGGGAAAGGCGATTGAATTGTCCGTATGCCTAACGGGCTCCACGGCAATCCATTCGAATTCTGGCGACGCGTCTTACCCGAGGCTTTCACGCCTCGCGCCGATTCCCTGGTATTTTCTTCAAAACCTTGTTTCTCATGGCTTTGCCTTGATCACAAGGTCTTGCGAGCGTGACGTTTGCAAACATATCGAAAAAGGCAAGCCGGCCTACGCCGGCATGAAATGTGCCGGTAAAATCGGCGTCGAGGAGGGGCAAGTGACAGCGGACATAGAAAACAAAATTGTCGTCAATCCGAAATTCCAGCGTCTTGTCAGGACACGGCAAGCTTATGCCTGGTCCATGTCTGCGATCATGCTGATAATCTATTTCGGTTATATTTTAGTTGTCGCCTATGACAAACCACTTCTCGCGCAAAAAATTGGCGGCGGGACGACATCGTTCGGGATACTCGTCGGCCTGGGCGTGATCCTCTCCGCAATCGTCCTCACCGCGATTTACGTCGCCATCGCCAACAGCAAATTCGATGCCTTGGCGGCCGACCTTAAGCAGGATTTGATTTGATGGCGCGCCTTACCCCTTACGCACTTCTCTCCGCGATCGCGGTCGCCTTCACCGGTAGTAGTCCCGCCTGGGCGGCGGGCGCACTGGAAGGCGCCGTCATCAAGCAAGCGATCAATCTGCCGGCGATCGTCATGTTCATCGCCTTCGTCGCGCTGACGCTTTATATTACTTATCGCGCGGCGACCGCCACGCGATCCGCTTCGGATTTCTACGCCGCCGGCGGTCAGGTATCGGGCTTGCAGAACGGTCTTGCCATTGCCGGAGACTATATGTCGGCGGCCTCTTTCCTGGGTATTTCCGGCCTTGTGTACAAGAGCGGCTACGATGGGCTGATTTATTCGATCGGGTTTCTCGTCGGCTGGCCCATCGTCCTCTTCCTCATTGCGGAACCCTTACGGAACCTCGGCAGATTCACCTTTGCCGACGTTGCCTCGTTCCGGCTTGCGCAGACGCCCGTCCGAATCATGTCGGCGATCGGCACCCTGGTCGTCGTCGCGTTCTATTTGATCGCGCAGATGGTCGGCGCGGGCCAACTCATCCAACTGCTGTTCGGTCTCGAATATCTCTACGCGGTTGTCGTCGTCGGCGTTCTCATGATCATTTATGTCGCCTTCGGCGGCATGAAAGCGACGACTTGGGTTCAGATCATCAAAGCTTGTCTCCTGCTCTTCGGGGCTAGCGTCATGGCTTTGTTGGTTCTCATCAAGTTCAACTTCAGCCCGAACGAGATGTTCGCCGCCGCCGTGAAGATCCATCCTTCGGGCGATGCCATCATGGCGCCCGGCGGTTTCGTTTCCAACCCCGTCTCGACGATTTCGCTCGGCGTGGCCCTCATCTTCGGAACGGCCGGTCTGCCGCACATTCTCATGCGCTTCTTTACGGTGGCGGATGCGAAGGCGGCGCGAAAATCGGTTCTCTTCGCGACCGGCTTCATCGGCTATTTCTACATCTTGACCTTCATCATCGGTTTCGGAGCGATAACGCTGCTGATGAACGATCCGAGCTTCTTTAAAGTCAACGCGGCCGGTACGTTCGACAAGCTTACGGATCTGATCGGCGGACCGAACATGCCGGCGGTCGCGCTTTCCCGCGCGCTCGGCGGCTCGTTGTTCTTCGGCTTCATCTCGGCGGTGGCCTTTGCGACCATTCTCGCGGTGGTCGCCGGGCTCACCTTGTCGGCGGCGTCGGCGATCAGCCACGACCTCTATGCCTCGGTCATTGCAAAAGGCCGCACAACCGAGAAACACGAAGTCAATATCTCTAAGATCTCGGCGGTGATCATCGGTATCATTGCGATCTACCTCGGCTATGTCTTCGAAAAACAGAACGTCGCCTTCATGGTCGGTCTGGCTTTCGCGGTCGCCGCAAGCTGTAACTTCCCTGTTTTGCTCATGTCGATGATGTGGCGGGGGACGACGACCAATGGCGCCGTCGCCGGCGGGCTGCTCGGGTTGGTCAGCGCCGTGGTCATGGTGGTGCTGAGCAAGGCCGTCTGGGTCACGACCTTCGGCCATAAGGAAGCGATCTTTCCCTACGACAACCCGGCATTATTCTCGATGTTGCTGGCGTTCGCTGGGATTTACGTGTTCTCGGTGATCGACCGGAGCAAGCGGGCCGATTTGGAGCGAGCCGCATTCAACGCGCAATTTGTGCGTTCCGAAACAGGCATCGGCGCATCGGGTGCGCAAGCGCACTAAAACACCTCCCACCTGGGTGAAATACCCAGGTGGAAAAACCTCCGCCTCGATACGTCGAGTGCGCCCGGTCAAGCAACAAGATGCCATGCATTGCATGGCATCTTTCCCATGGAGCGAGCGCGTTCGAAAGGCGCGGCAATCCACGAGGCCGGTTACTGGCAACGTTCGTCACCAGGCACAAAAAAAGGCCCTGCGGGATGCAGGGCCTTTTTTGACGATGTGCCGGCGGGAATTAGCCGCAGGGGTGGCCATAGCGGTCGAAATAGGCGCCAGCATAGCCATCCCAGCGGCATCCGCCCGACGGCGGTGGCGGCGGCGGGGCATAATAGGCCGGCGCCGGAGGATAATAGCCGGGCGGCGGCGGATAACCGTAATAATAACCTGGGCCATAAGCCCCGGCAGCCGCGCTACCGGCGAGTACGCCAAGCGCCGTGCCGCCGATAATGCCCGCGGCAACCGCGCCACCCCCCCCCGCGGCGGCAGGTGTGATAGCCCCCGCAAGGGCGGCGGCGCCAAGACTCACGACAAGGCCGGCCTTGACCAGCGTTCCAGCTTTCTTGAACAAGATCCCCTCCAAAAAGGCGCTCCGAGACGAGCGGTGTCAGGCAGTGTATCGGGTCGGTTCCGCCCCGGTCGAACGAGCGACTCGGAGACGTCCCAATGAGAAAACCACCATAAAACTACGGCAAGGTTAAGACCGCCCCAAAGGAACATTTGCAACACGGCGCGGAGGCTGGTAGCTCCTTGTCAGTCTTGAGGCTCGTGGAATCGCATGGGCGGCAAGGCAACACCGTTTAAATCCATGGCGTGTTAAATCCATGGCGCGCAAATTGTTCCCCGCAAAGACCGCTCGGTCCGGACGGAGAACGGGCCCAAGCGCCCGAAGCCGGTTTAGCTCAGTTGGTAGAGCAACTGATTTGTAATCAGTAGGTCGCGGGTTCGACTCCTGCAACCGGCACCATCTAACATACTTATATCGTTAATGTTTTTTGTACCGCGTCAAATGCTAGAGTCTTAGCTTGGCGCGCTGGTGACTATATGGTGACCTCCTAGGGGCGCCCTCCCCGAAATATCCGTTTTGAAGCCGATTTCCCCGGCCATGTATGCTTATATATAAGCCATTGAAATTGCATATTTTCTGATATCGTCTCCGGCGGTCTATATCGTCAAGAAGGCTCTAGCGGCGACAGGAGATCACATGGCCGTTTTTGACCAACTCCGGATCACCAGCGCCTCTCCCCCAAAGGGATCTATCCCCAACCGGGCGCTTCAGGCGCCGCCTCGCCGAGGCTTTGCGGCTGCGGATTCAGCTCTTAAACGCGAGTAGCGCAGGCGTTGCGTTAAACCGGACACGCCAGCGGTGGGTCAAGACCGGGGAAAAAGACGAAAAGGAGCTTCGCCAGATCCCGGTACGATCGCGGCGCTGGTGATGGCAGGATGATGCTGGAAAGACATATTTGTCGCTCAAATATGGCGCAATGCCCCTTGAGCTCGCTCCAGGTATGTTTCGGCGTGCAAATTTGGGTCTGACGCAATCTCGATGATGTTAGGCACGCTCATGCCACGCCGATAAGCCTGGCTTCGCCATTTTTAGCTTGTTGACTTGCCCCTCGGTCTGACCGTTTGACCATGGCATGATGTGGAACAGCCCTCGACCCTGCATCGAAGGGGCCTATCGTGGTCAAGCAACCGCAACTTTCGCGACCACGAGAGAAGATTCTTATGGAGCAAAAAATCACCACGATCGGACTGGATTTGGCGAAGCCGGTCTTCCAGGTTCACGCCATTGCTGATGACGGGAGCGTTGTCGCGCGACGTGCCTTACGACGGTCGCAGGTTCTGGACTTCTTCCGAAAACTGGATCCTTGCCTTTTGGGATTGGAAGCCTGTGGCAGCGCGCACTTCTAGACACACGCGATCCAGTCCATGGGCCATACGATCCGTATGATGCCACCAGCTTATGTCAAAGCATACGTAGCCGACGACGCCGATGCCGAGGCAATCTGTGAGGCCGTGATGCGTCCGGCCATGCGCTTCGTTCCGATCAAGTCCTCGGACGAACAGGCGGCGGGCATGGCCCTCAAGACCCGGAACCTCCTTTTCGTCAGCGCAGCCAAACCACCAAAGCTCTGCGCTAACATATGGCCGAAATGGGGATCGTGGCTACGACCGGGATGACCAGCATCGCAAAGCTTATCGCGATCCTTCGCGATGTCTGAAGAATACGCGATTGCACGGAAACCCCGGCGGCAGGCCGTGCGATCTTATCGGCTGACGTAAAATCCCGCGGAGTCTTAATGTTCGCTTTGTTGGTGCGCAGGTAGTTAGGCTGAGCCCCGAGCGCGCCCACAATCTTAACTTCGAGCTTTGTGCCAAGGGTCCGGTCCCAAACCGTAAGGAAGGGGCCAATCCCCGCGCCTGCAATATCGATTGCACCCGACAGCAACGCATCGTTCACGGCGCCGCCGCCCTCGAGCCACGATATTTGATAAGCAACCTTAGAGGCCTTCAGGTCGACGCCGGCCGGCGCGGATTCTTTTTCCAACATTTCGATCCATAATAAAAGAAAATCGTGGTTGGAGCCGTCCGTCAGAGATGGTTCACGGCTTTTGCGCGCAGAGACAATTAATTGCTGTCCCCCCGGCCTCTGTCGGTCAAAGATGCGCCCGCGCGTTGGAGTTCAGGTGGGATCGTGTCGCCAGCGGAATTGAAGTTGTTCGAAAGCGGCGGCGTTCCGCCGGCCTTCTCAAACGATGACGAAGTAATCCGCATTTCAGCTTGCACGCCGCGACTAAACGGCCGCGCTGCATCCACAATACGCACCGTTATCGAAGGTCACCGTCTACGTCGATGGCGTTCATCTCACCAACATCCAGCTCACCCGCACGAATATCATTCAGCTTGCATTCCCGGCGGCTACGACCGCGTCGATTTCCCTGAACCATTCTGCTGGAAGTATCCGGCACGGAAGCCTGAAGTTTAGCAGAAAGTGAGCATCGCTTTGAATGGCACGCCCCAGTTCGATTCATCGCGAGACCTGCACAGCTTCACGGCGCGCGAACTCGAGAGCCTTTACCGCTCCAAGGCACTATCTCCCGTTGAGGTGACCACCGCCATCTTGGATCGTATCGAGCGTCTGGAGCCTGCCGTTAACGCTTTCGCACTCCTCGACCGCGAAAGCGCAATTGCGGCGGCGAAAAAGTCCGAACTCCGTTGGCGCAATGGCGAGGCGCTGGGGCTTGCGGATAGCGTTCCAGCAGCCCTTAAGGATCTTCTCTGGGTCAAGGGTTGGCCGACGCTGCGCGGCAGCCGCGCCATCGATCCAAATCAGGCGTGGACCGAGGATTCGCCTGCCGCCGCCCGGTTACGCGAGGGCGGCGCGATCTTGCTTGGTAAAACGACGACGTCCGAGTTCGGCTGGAAAGGGCTTGCCGACAGTCCGTTGACCGGCATCACGCGCAACCCCTGGGATCTCCGCCGGACGCCGGGCGGCAGCAGCGGTGGTGCCGCGGTCGCCGCGGCGCTTGGCTTCGGCCCGTTTCAGGTCGCGACCGATGGCGGGGGCTCGACGCGTCTTCCCGCGTCATTTTCTGGCGTCTTCGGCTTCAAGCCAACTTTCGGACTGATACCCGTCTATCCCTCCGCCCATACCGGCACGCTGTTCCACATCGCCCCACTGACGCGCACGGTGTCCGACGCCGCTTCCCTGCTAGACATCATCGCCAAGCCAGATCCCCGCGACTGGCATGCGGCACCCTATCGACCGGCCGGCTGGCAAAACGTGCTTGACGCCGGCGTGAAAGGGCTTCGCGTCGCATTCAGCCCTACGCTTGGTCATGCCAAGGTCGATCCCGAGATCGCGGCGGCCGTCACCTCGGCAGCCCATCTTCTGGCAGAGCATGGTGCTATTGTCGAAGAGGCGGACCCGGGCATCGAAGATCCGCATCCGGTTTTCCGCATCTTGTGGTTTGCCGCCGCGGCGCAGCTCTTGGCCGGCCTGCCGAAAGGGAAGCGCGACCTTGTCGAACCCGGCTTGCAAAAAGCCGCCGCCGAAGGCCGGCGCATCGACGCCGTCACCTATCTCGGGGCACTACAAGAGCGTGAGGCACTCGGCCGAAAGCTCTCGCTGTTTCATCAATCGTTCGACCTTTTGATAACGCCAACGACAGCGCAGACAGCGCCATACGCCGAAGCAGCGGACCCCGGCATCACGGATAGGCCGATCCCGTCCCCCTTTACCTATCCCTTCAATCTCACCCAGCAGCCCGCGGCCTCCGTTCCGGTTGGGCTGACGGCGGCGGGGCTCCCGATCGGGCTGCAGTTGATTGGCGCGAAATATCGTGACGAATTTGTCCTGCAGGCGGCGCGCGTGCTGGAATTAGCGCGCCCGTTCGCTCGCCCGGCGGACCCGCTGTGAGGCGATCCTTCTCCCAGCCGCTCGACCTCACAAGGTTGCGCGCAGCCTATAGCGCGGGTCTCTCCCCCGTGCGCGTTGTCACGCAAATCCTCGAGGAAATTGAGCATCGCGGCGAGGACGGGGTGTGGATCAGCCTCGCTCCGCATCAAGAAATCGTAGCACGTGCGCAAGCGTTAGAGGCTTTGCCGCCATCCAGCCGGACGGAGCTTCCGCTGTGGGGTGTGCCGTTCAGCATCAAAGATTGCATCGACATTGAGGGATTGCCGACAACCTCGGCTTGCCCAGAATTTAGTTATGAGCCCAAACGATCAAACCCTGGCGTCGAGCAGCTGATCGCTGCCGGCGCAATCGCTATCGGCAAGACCAATATGGATCAATTCGCCACCGGGCTAAACGGCACGCGCTCGCCCTATGGCATCGCCCGAAATCCTTTCAACCCAGCCTATATTCCGGGTGGATCGAGTTCAGGCGCGGCAGTTTCGGTATCCGCTGGGCTTGTCAGCTTTGCTCTCGGCACCGATACAGGCGGATCAGGCCGCGTGCCTGTGGCGCTCACCAATGTGATTGGCCTCAAACCCACGCCCGGCCAGATAAGCGGGCGCGGAACGGTTCCAGCCTGCCGGTCTATCGAAACGATCTCTGTTTTTGCGTTGACCGCCCCCGACGCTCTCGCCGTATTCGATATCATTAAACGATTCGACCCTCTAGATCCGTTCTCCCGCCGGCCGGAACAAGACCACGATCTGCCGGCCAGTGCGTTCCGGTTTGGCATTCCCGATGAGCTCGAATTTTTCGGGGACGGCAATGCGGCGGCCCTGTTCGAAGAGGGGCTGCGTGCACTCACCGAAATCGGCGGGCACCCCCATCGAATCGATTACGCTCCATTTCGTGAATTGAACGACCTTCTGTTCCAAGGGCCTTGGCTTGCCGAGCGTTATGGTTCGCTCGCGGACTTTCTTGATAGATCCCCGGATGGGCCGTTGCCGCTTACAAGAGACATTTTGCTCTCCGGGCGGCGTTTTACGGCTGCTGACCTATTTGCCGCGCAACAACGGTTGCGCGCACTCAAAAGACAAGCCGTCAGCATTTGGCAGGAGGTCGATGTCTTCGTAGTCCCGGCAACGCCGGCTACCTATCGGGTCGACGAAATGTTGGCCGATCCAATCGTGCTTAACGCGCGGCTCGGCACATACACGAACTTCGTCAACTTTGCCGGCTTCGCCGGCGTCGCCATACCAAATGGTTTTTAACCAAATGGTCTGCCGCAAGGAATTACCCTGCTCGGTCCTGCTTGGTCGGAGCGGGCGCTGACGCGCCTAGCAGACAAATTCCACAGATACCGGGGACTGCCGCTAGGCGCGACGGGCCTGCCCCTCCCGCCTTCTCACCTCTAATAGCGACGGAAAGACCATGGCCTGCACATCATCGCCAAGTCAACGATTCTGGGGCCGTTTTGCCGCAGCCGCACTCCTTGCACTTGGCCTCGCCGGTGTCAGTACGCAGCTGCGAGCTCAAGACATCGCGATCGGCGAAGGCGTTGCGCTCGGCTGGGGCCAATTCTATGTCGCCGACAAGGAAAAGTCGTGGGAAGCTCAGGGTTTGAAACCGGACGTCGTGACATTCGCCAGCGGCCGGCTCGCTCTCGATGCCCTTGTCGGCGGCCGGCTTGTCATCGCTACGGCGGCGGAAACGCCTGTCGTATTCGCCAATTTGAACGGGCTTCCCGTTCGGATCATAGCCACGCTGAACCGGCACGAACCGTTCGACCTCGTCGCGATAAATAAAATCAAGACAGCGAAGGATATCAAGGGTCACAAGATCGGCTACGCGCAGGGCACGAATGCGCATTACTATCTTGCCAAACTGCTTGCGGTGAACGACCTGACGTTCAGCGATATTACCGCCGTAAATCTCAGTCCCGGCGACTTCGTGACTAGTCTCGCCAATGGTTCGATAGACGGGTTTATCTGGACCGAGCCGCATTTATCGCTGGCATTGGCGCAAGGCCCGGACCGGTTTCATATTATCTCCAGCCCCGGACTGTATAATACTTATTCCAGCGTGGTTACGCTGCAATTAACCATCGACAAGAATCCGGACTTGCTGGTCAAGGCGTTGAGAGCGCTAATCGCGGCGGATAAAGTTTTAAAGGCCGAGCCCGCGGCCTCGGCCGCAACTGTCGCCGGGCGTATCAAACTTGATCCACAAATCGCGGCCAACTTCTGGAACCGCGCGCAATTCGACCTCACCTTGAATAAGCCTGACGTCGTAAAGCTATTGCAAGAAGAAGCGAAATGGGCGATCGACAGCAAGCTGACGCGCCCGGACGCAAAGGTGCCGGACTTTAATCCAGTGGTCGTTACCGAAATCTACGAGAAAGCACGGCAATAGTGAGCGCCTCAGCCGCGTCGCTGCTCAACGCACCATCCATCGGGGCCGTGCCAAACCGGAACGTGGCGGCGAGAGCCACCATCATCGCCATCGATGGCGTAGGCCATGCCTACCGTTCCGCGCGGGGCCAAGAGAGTGTCGCCCTCCGCGATGTGTCCCTTGAGATAAGCGCCGGCGAATTCGTTTGCCTTCTCGGGCCGAGCGGCTGCGGAAAGACCACCCTGCTCAATATGGTCGCCGGATTTATCGTCCCGAGCACAGGGCAAATCATTGTTGGGGGTGACGAAGTAAAAGGGCCCAGTCCGCAGCGCGGGGTTGTGTTTCAGGACTATTCGCTGTTCCCGTGGCTAACGGTGCTCGGCAATGTTGGATTTGGGTTACGCATGACTGGCGTGGATAGCAAAACGCGCCGGAGCAAAGCACTCGAATGGTTGCACGCCGGTGGGCTGGACGCCATACAGGACCGCTATCCTTTCGAGCTGTCGGGTGGCATGAAACAGCGCGTCGCAATCGTTCGCGCGCTAGCAACCAGTCCGCAGGTCTTGCTGGCGGACGAGCCCTTCGCCGCGCTGGACGCCATGACGCGCGGTGCGCTTCAGACACAACTGCTCGAAATCCACCAGCGGTCCGGAACAACTATCATCTTCGTCACGCACAATATTGCCGAAGCCATTTTTTTGGCCAGCCGCATCATCGTGATGTCACCGCAGCCGGGCCGCGTGATCGCGGACATTGGCGTAGATCTGCCCCGCCCTCGCAAACGTACGGCGCCGGAATTCAATGCGCTTTATGAGCGCCTCACGCATGCCATTGGCATCGAAGGCGTGGAGTGAGCCATGGGGCAGAGTCGTTTTCAATCGACAATCCTGGGCGTTGCCGGCACGGCTTCCTTCTTTCTTGCGTGGGAAACGTTGAGCCGGAGCGGGTTGGTCAATCCAATCATGCTCCCTGCGCCGTCGGTCGTTCTTTGGTCGGCGTGGGATCTTCTGAAAAGCGGAGAACTCGTGCGGCATTTGACGGCGAGCCTGTGGCGCGCGGCACTCGGCTTTGCTTCCGGCGCGCTGTTGGGGATCGTTCTCGGCATCGCCATGGCGAGCGCGGCGCGGTTGGACAGCTTGATGAACCCGCTGGTGCAGATGTTCCGGGCAATCCCATCACTGGCTTTCGTGCCAATCGCCATCTTTTGGTTCGGCATCGGCGAGACATCGAAAATTTTCTTGGTCGCCTGGGGCGTATTCTTTCCCGTCTGGATGAATACCTACCTTGGTATTCGCGGCACAAATCCTCTGCTATCGAGGGCCGGAAGAAGTCTTGGAGCAAACGGTTGGCGGCTTCTCGTCTTTGTTGTCTGTCCGGCGGCACTCCCGTTCATCATCGCAGGCCTGCGCGTTAGTATTTCGATCGCGCTGGTCGTGCTGGTCGCCGCCGAACTTGCCGGGGCCGCGTTCGGCGTCGGCTATCTCATTCAGATGTCGCAAGCCGTTTTTCGCGTCGATCAAATGTTTGTCGGATTGTTGTTGCTCGGGATCATGGGATTCCTAGCCGATCAATTATTTGATCGAACTGTCCGGGCACTGTTGCCCTGGTATGGGGCGGAACAAGGCGACAAGCCCGGCCGGAGCTCATAATGTCAACTTGTGCACCGGCGGAAATGTCTCCGCCCTGTCCGGTCCGATGACGGAAACCCAATATCGAAAGAAGTCCTGGCCTTCGTGTCATCGACCTAACGACAAGCTTTCGAATGCAAATTCGTGCCGTTGAACGGACACGAGAATTTCACGATTTTCTTAACCCCGGCACCTTCTTCGATCCGATGTCATCCCGTTTGGTTGGCCACTGCAGCTTGAATTTCGGGATTGTGCGGCGGTTGCGTCCACCCCCCGCCAAGCGCCTGATACAGCGTGGTTGCGGCTTGGAAATGCGCGGAGCGAACCTGAACCAGCAGATCCTCGGCTTGAAACAAAGTGGTTTCGATGGTCGCGAGCGTTACGATGTCGATGGTGCCTTCCTGCAATCGCCCGAGCGCGACATCGTAGGCTTTTTGCGCCTGGACCACGGCCTGACGTTGCAGCTCCACTTGGCGGCCGGTCTTGTCCAGGCCGATCAGTCCGTTCTCGACATCGGAAAAAGCCGTTAGAATCTGCTTGCGATAGTCGACCAGCAATTCCTTATATATGCTCTTTTGCAGGTCCAGCTGGCCTTGCAAGGCGCCGCCGTTGAAGATCGGCTGCGCCAGATTGCCTGCCAGCGAAAACGCCGCCGCCTGCGGCGAGAGCAGGCTTTTCAACAACATGCTCTCGACGCCAAAAGCGCCGGTCAGCGTGACATCGGGGTAAAAGGCCGCGCGGGCGACATTGATCTCGAGTCCTTGGGCCACGAGCCTTTCCTCGGCCTCCCCGACATCGGGGCGGCGCAACAGCAATTGCGAGGGCAGACCGGCAGCGACGGCGGGAATGTTCAACCGTTCCAGCGAACCGCCTTTGACATGCGTGCTCTCTGGCGTGCGGCCCAGCAAAACCGCCAGTATGTTGCGGGTCTGCAATTCGGTTTGCTCGAGTGGCGGCACGTTCGCGCGCTGCTGCGCCACGATGGTCGCCTGCTGGGCTTCGTCCAAGGAGGTCGCGGTCCCCACTTCCACGCGGCCCCTAATCGCAGCCAAAACCTTCTCGGCCGTAGCCACATTCTTTTGCGCGACACGGAGGCGATCCTGCGCCGCCAGGATCTGAAAATAGCTATTGACCACGGACGCCGTCGTCGACAGCGCGATCACATCCCGGTCGAAGCGCGAAGCGCGCGCGAGCAAGCGCGCGGAATCCGTATTATCTCGATTCTTTCCCCAGAAATCCAATTCGTAAGTGGCATTCAAATTCAAGCCATAGAGATTTTCGCTCAAGCCGGCGTAGGGCGGTGAGACCGATCGCGCCACGCCGGGCGTCCGGCTAGCGCTCGCGCCCGCACCGGCCGCTAAAGTGGGGTAAAGCGCGGCACTGGTCACGCGCGCCTGCGCCTCCGCCTGTTCGATCCGCGCCACCGCCGTCAGAATATCGAGATTTTGCTCGCGCGCCTGAATGACGAGCGCGCCCAATTCCTTCGATCCAAAGCGCGAGGGCCAGTCATCCGGCGTCTTCCGTGCCTCGTGCGCGCCGCCGGCCTGAAACCGCGATGGCGTGTCAATGTTTGCCTGAGGCGCTTCCCGGTCGACGGAACAGCCCCCAAGACTCAACCCGGCGATCGAGCTAAGGCAGAGCGCAATGAGGGAGCACGAAAGAGCCCTTGGGCGGCCCGGGCCGGAACGCGATTTCAATCCTAATTCCTTCTAGCGCTTTCGATCAATTCCGCTTTATCTATTTGACTTTCACGTTTTCGCCAAGCGGACCCGACTTGTTATTAAGTAATTTGAAGCTTAAAGAAATATATTTCTGCTAACGCTACTATAAATAGGATAAATATCCAATATATAAGGAATGCCGACCTAAGTTAATCCATGTGCTGGACTGAAGCGCGCGTTCGAAAGTGATACACACTCTTTGCGGCCTGGCCGATCGCATTCCATAACCCAGCGCGGATGACCACGGGAGTCCATGATCCCTTCCGGAAAAAGGGCCAATCGTCCTTGATCATCGAGAGCCGCTTGTTATAATCCTATATTATTAGTAGGCTTGTGATACGGTATCTATGTTGGCAATCGCACCCCAACCGGCGGGATCGATAGCGGCCTTACGAAGAGCAATGGTTGACAATGAGCTCCGATATTACAGCGTCTCCCGCATCCCCAATCGGCTTCTCCCGCAAGCCACGCCGCTTTCAGCACGGCGTGAAGCTTCTTGCTCTTGCGGGCGGGCTCGGTAGCGCGCTCTGGTGGGGTTATTCGGCCTCCATCCGGGAGTCCGCCGCACCTGTAGCTCCATCAGCCACGGCCCCTCGCGGCCCCTCGGTATCCGTGGAGGCCGCCACGATCAGCAAGGGAGATTTCCCCGTATTGTTGCACGGGCTGGGTACCGTGACGCCCTCCGCGACTTCGATCGTGAAGACGCGGATTTCCGGACAATTATTGGACATCAAATTCAAAGAAGGACAATTGATCAAAGCCGGCGACGTCATCGCCGAGGTGGATCCGCGCCCATATCAATTGGCTCTCGCGCAGTCTGAAGGCCAGCTCCAAAAAGACCTGTCGCTTCTACAGAATGCCGAGCGCGATCTCAAGAGATACGAAGAGCTGAGCGGGCGCATGAAAGATGCGATTTCCGGACAGCAGATCGACACGCAGCGTGCATTGGTTGAACAATATAAAGGAACCACCGCCGTCGATAAGGCGCTCGTCGGTCAAGCGCGGCTCAATCTCGATTACTGCGAAATCGTCTCGCTGATCGATGGCCGGGTTGGTCTGCGGCAGGTGGACCAAGGCAATTTTGTTCAAGCCACCGATTCCAATGGCATTGCTGTCGTGACGCGGCTATCACCCATCACGGTGATCTTCACGCTGCCGCAAAACGAGCTTCCACTGGTGCTCCCCCGCTTTCGTTCCGGGGCAAACCTGACCGTGGTTGCTGTTGGCGGAGAACACGCCGCGGCAATCGCCAAAGGCCGCCTGATCGCGATCGACAATCAGATCGATCCCACGACGGGCACGGTCAAACTCCGCGCGGAATTCGCAAACGAAAACGAACAATTGTTTCCCAACGAATTCGTCGATGCGGAATTGCTAGCCGATACATTGCACGACGTGCTGCTCGCTCCCACGACCGCGATCCAACGCGGCGCCAAGGGTCCGTTCGTTTACGTCATCAAGCCCGGCGGCATTGTCTCGCCACGCCAGGTGAAGCTTGGTCCGGCCGGCAGCGAGAACGTCGTTATCGAAGACGGGCTGCAAAGCGGCGAGCGTGTCGTAACCGAAGGTGCCGACAAGCTTCGCGAGGGCGCCGCGGTGACCGTCCCCGCGTCAAATCCACCGCCTCCGCCGGCCGATAGCGCCGGTTCGCGCAAAAAAAGCAAAGCGCCGTGAGTGCGATAGACGTCTCGCGGCCCTTCGTTCTCCGCCCGGTTGCGACATCGCTCATGATGATCGCGATCTTGCTGGCCGGCTTCATCGCCTATCGGCTCTTACCGGTCTCGGCGTTGCCGCAGATCGATTACCCGACGATCGAAGTGCGAACGTTTTATCCCGGCGCCAGTCCGGAGGTGATCGCCTCCTCCATCACCGCGCCGCTCGAACGGCAATTCGGGCAAATGCCCGGCCTCACGCAGATTGCATCGAGCAGCTCCGGCGGCGCCTCCGTCATAACGCTTCAGTTCAGTCTCAAACTCACTTTGGACATTGCCGAACAGCAGGTTCAGGCGGCCATCAATGCCGCGTCGAGCTTTCTGCCAACGGATCTGCCCGCACCCCCAATTTACGCCAAGATCAATCCGGCGGATGCTCCGGTGCTGACGCTTGCCATCTCATCGAAAACCTTGCCCTTGACCGTGGTGCAGGATCTCGTGGACAGCCGTCTTGCGCAAAAGATTTCGCAACTCTCCGGGGTCGGGCTCGTCAGCGTCAGCGGCGGTCATCGCCCGGCGGTCGTCGTGCAAGCCAATCCTGAAAGACTTGCCTCCTTCGGCTTATCGTTGGAGGATTTGCGCGCCGTGATCGCAAATTCCAACGTCAACATTTCCAAGGGAAACATCGACGGCCGCGCACTTGAATTCGCCATCGACGCCAATGATCAACTGAAAAGCGCTCATGAATATGAGAGCCTTGTTGTCGCCTATCGCAACGGCGGCCCGGTTCGTTTGCACGATGTCGCGAAGATTATGGAAAGCACGGAAAACCGTGAGCTCGGCGCGTGGAACGATCTCGAACCCGCGATCATCTTGAACGTTCAACGCCAGCCCGGCGCCAATGTGATCGGCGTGGTCGATCAGATCAAGGCGCTTCTGCCGGCCCTCCAGGCCTCGCTGCCGGCAGCGCTCGATGTCGACATTCTAACCGACCGGACGACAACCATACGGGCATCTGTCGCCGACGTTCAATTCGAACTACTGCTCTCCGTGGCTCTCGTCGTCGGCGTGATTTTTATATTCCTGCGCGACTGGCGAGCCACGCTCATCCCCGGCATTGCCGTGCCGCTCTCGCTGGTCGGCGCGTTCGCGGCCATGTATTTCCTGGATTATAGTCTCAACAATCTCACGCTCATGGCGCTCACCGTCGCCACGGGTTTTGTCGTCGACGACTCCATCGTGATGATCGAGAATATCGCGCGCTATCTCGAAGACGGCTTTTCGCCGCTCGAGGCGGCGTTGAAGGGGGCGCGCGAGATCGGCTTTACGATTGTTTCGCTCACCATTTCGCTCATCGCCGTTCTCATCCCTCTCTTGTTCATGGGCGATGTCACCGGCCGCCTGTTTCGCGAATTCGCGGTCACGCTTGCAGTGACCATCGTTATCTCCGCCGTGGTCTCCCTCACCCTCGCGCCCATGCTCTGCGCCAAGCTCTTGCGAACCCACGATGTCCACGCGCATCGCACGCGCGAGGCATCCGCCGGCTGGTTCGATAGGGTCACGGACTTATACGGCAAGGCGCTGACCATTGTTCTCGCGCATTCGAAGCTCACGCTGGCCGTATTCGTCGCATCGGTCGCCTTGACCGCCGCGCTCTATGGCGGAATCCAGAAGGGTTTTTTCCCGGTCCAGGACACGAGCCTGATCCAAGGCATTACCGAGGGCGGTCAATCCTTGTCGTACGAGGCAATGGTCAAGAGGCAATTGACTGTATCGCAGCGCTTGCTGAAGGATGATGCGGTCGAAGGCATTTCATCCTTGGTTGGCATCGACGGGATCAATCGCACGCTCAACACCGGGCGCATGTTGATTAAACTAAAACCAAGGAGCGAGCGCAGCGAGACGATCTCCACGGTCGTCCGGCGCCTTCAAGACAAAGCCAAATCGATCGCCGGCATATCTCTATATCTGCAGCCCGTGCAAGACCTCACGATCGATGCCGCCGTCGCCCGCGGCGAATATCATTTCGTCCTGCAAGATGCCAATGCCTCGGAACTCGACATCTATGCCCCGCGGCTTGTCGATCGCTTGAGTCAAATGCCCCCGTTCAAGGAGGTTTCGTCGAGCGCCCAAAATGCGGGACATGCGCTTTTCGTCGAAATCGACCGCGACGCGGCCTCGCGGTATGGGATTCCGGCCTCGGCGATCGACAACACGCTCTATGACGCTTTCGGACAGCGGATCGTCTCGACAATCTTCACGCAGACCAATCAATATCGCGTGATCCTGGAAACGGATCCGCAGGCTCTAGGACGTGAAACCTTGGGATCCCTGCGCGTGGCCGGTCCAAACGGATCGCAAACGCCCCTGGCTTCTCTCGTTCGCATTAAGGAAGTCGCGGCGCCGCTGTCGCTCGATCATCTCGCGCTATTTCCAGCGACGACAATCTCGTTCAATGTGACGCCGGGCTATTCCCTCGGCGAGGCAATGAAAGCAATTCGCGACGCCCAGGCCGAAATCCAGACGCCGCTCGGAGTGATCACGGCCTATCAGGGTGCGACGCAGGCGTTCAATTCGTCTTCGTCGAACACGGCGCTCCTCATTCTCGCGGCCATTGTCACCGTCTACATCGTACTCGGCATTCTTTACGAGAGCTTCATTCATCCACTCACGATATTGTCAACGCTTCCCTCGGCTGGGATCGGGGCGCTGCTTGCCTTAATCCTCTCGGGGAGCGACCTCGGCATCATTGGCGTCATTGGCATCATTCTCTTGATCGGCATCGTCAAGAAGAACGCGATCATGATGATCGACTTTGCGTTACAGGCGGAACGCGACGACGGCGCCACGGCGCGCGATGCGATTTATCAGGCCTGCCTGTTGCGCTTCCGGCCCATTCTCATGACCACGCTCGCAGCGCTTCTTGGCGCTCTGCCGTTAATGCTCGGCGGCGGCGAAGGCTCCGAACTACGCTTTCCTCTCGGCGTCAGCATTGCTGGCGGTCTCGTGTTCAGTCAAATCCTCACCCTCTTCACCACGCCCGTGATTTATCTTGCCTTCGACGGATTAGGCAAACGCCTGACCACGCGCCGCAACGATGTCGCGACCGTCGAACTCACGACGGCAGAACTCACATGAGCCTCATCACGACATCCATTGCGCGGCCGGTTGCCACGACTCTCCTGATGCTCGCGGTGACATTGACCGGTGCCATTGCCTTTTTCCTATTGCCTGCCGCTCCGGTCCCCGAGATCGACTATCCCGTAATTTCCATATCCGCGAGCATGCCTGGCGCCAGCCCGCAAACCATGGCGGCCTCGGTGGCGACGCCGCTTGAAAGGCATCTCGGGCAAATCGCGGGCGTGACGGAAATGACGTCGTCGAGTTCGTTCGGCGCAACGCGCATCTCGATGCAATTCGATCTCGACAGGAGCATCGATGGCGCCCAACGCGACATCCAAGCGCAAATCGCGGCCGCGCGCGCCGATCTGCCGGCAGAGCTGCGGACCAACCCGACCTTCAAGAACTCAAATCCAGCAGACGCGCCGGTTGTCATCATCGCCCTATTTTCAGACCGGTTGAACCAGGGCGACCTGTTCGAAATCGCCTCGAATGTGCTTCAACAGAAGTTTTCCCAAATCGAGGGCGTTGGCCAAGTCAATGTCGGCGGCAGCGCTTTGCCTGCCGTCCGTGTCGAAATCAATCCGCACGCTCTATCCAAATACGGTGTTTCCCTCGAAGACGTCAGAGCCGCTCTCGCGGCGACGAACAACAGCGCCCCCAAGGGGGTCATCGACGATGGCGAACTCCGGTTTCAAATCTACGCCAACGACCAATCGCGACGAGCCGTGGATTACGACGGACTCGTGATCGCCAATCATAACGGCGCGACAGTGAAGCTTCACGACGTGGCGGAGGTCGTCGACTCTGTCGAGGACACGCGCAATTACGGTCTCAGCAACGGCCGCATCGGCGTTCAGGTTCAAATCTACCGCCAGCCCGGCGCCAATTACATCGAAGTGGTCAATCGCATCAAAGAGCTAATGGTGCCCTTAGCGGCGTCCTTGCCGGCCGATGCGGAAATGAAAATCGTGCAGGATCGCACGCTGACAATTCGAACCTCGCTGCACGAGATTGAATTGACGCTCGTGCTGACGATTCTGCTCGTGATTTTTACTGTCTACCTGTTTCTGCGCGACGGTCGCGCGACGCTCGTTCCCGCCATTACGGTTCCGGTTTCGTTGGTCGGTTCCTTCGCCGGCATGTATCTGATGGGCTACAGCCTCAACAATCTTTCCCTCATGGCGCTGACCATTGCGTCCGGCTTCGTCGTGGACGACGTCGTCGTCGTCGTCGAAAATGTCATTCGCCACATCGAGGCTGGAACTCCTCGGCTGCAGGCCTGCCTGATCGGCGCGCGCGAAGTCGCCTTCACCGTCTTATCGATGAGTTTATCTCTTGTCGCTGTCTTCGTGCCGATTTTGCTCATGGGTGGCATTGTCGGACGAATGATGCGGGAATTCGCCGCGACGCTGTCACTCGCGATTTTGATCTCTCTGGTCCTCTCCCTCACGGCAACGCCGATGTTATGCGCGCAGCTTATACGCGACAAACCTAGTCATGGCCAATCCGCGCTCCTGCGCGCGAGCGAGTTCGTCTTCAATGGACTGCATCGCGCTTATGCCAATTCGCTCGGGATCGCATTAAAATATCCGATCGTCCCTCTGCTCACCCTGTTTGCGACGATTGGCCTGAACTTTTATCTTTTCACGATCATTCCAAAAGGCTTCTTTCCGACGCAGGACACCGGCCGGATGCGCGGCACGATCGTGGCGGACCAAAGCACATCCTTCGCGGTGATGAAGACGAAGTTGGAGCAATTCGTCGATATTTTACAGCATGACCCTGCAATCGATTCGGCGACGGGCACAGTTGGAGGAAGTTTTGGACCGGGTGGTTCCGTCAATGTCGCGGATTTGCTGGTCACGCTGAAGCCTCTGCGCGAGCGCGGCGTTTCCGCCGATCAGGTCGTGGCGCGGCTCCGGCCTAAATTCGCGCGAGTCAGGGGCGCCAGCCTCTACCTTCAATCCGTCCAAGACATCCGCATGGGCGGCCGGTCCAGCAACGCCCTTTTTCAATATACGTTGCAGTCGGACGATCTCAATGCGTTGCAGACTTGGGCGCCGAAAGTCACCGACGCTCTGCGCCGGAATCCCATTCTCGCCGATGTGAGTTCGGATCAACAGGATAAGGGATTGCAAACCAATATCGCCATCGACCGGGCGACAGCTTCGCGATTGAACCTCTCCGCGAGCCAAATCGACAACACGTTGTATGATGCCTTCGGTCAGCGTCAAGTCTCAACGATTTACGAGCCCCTGAACCAATATCACGTCGTGATGGAGGTCGCGCCGGAATACCGGGAAACACCCAACGCACTCGCCGATCTCTATATTGGCGCCAGTCCCGTGCTAAGCGCGCCCACGACCCCGGCGACGGCCATAACCTCGAGCGCGACCTTGAACTCGACGTCGGGTTCCACGCCGGCCGCGCTCGCATCCGCGCCGCAGGTTTATTCGGTCCGCAATAATGACTCCGCCGGATCGGCGGTAAATGCCGCCGCCGATGCGACAATTCCCTTCACAGCCTTCAGCAGACTCATTCCGGGTTCGACGCCGCTTCAGGTCAATCATCAAGGCATTTTTGCCGCTATCACGATTTCCTTTAATATGGCGGAGGGAAAATCCTTGAGCGACGCCGCGGCCGTCATCAAGGAAACGATGTCGAGCATTGGCGCGCCTGCCACGATCCACGGCGCTTTTGCAGGCAATGCGGCGGGGTACCAGGATGCACTTTCGAGCCAACCCATCTTGATCGCAGCCGCGCTCTGCGTGGTCTATATCGTGCTCGGGGTGCTCTACGAGAGCTTCCTCCATCCACTCACCATCTTGTCGACGCTTCCCTCGGCGGGCGCCGGCGCCTTTCTGGCGCTGATGCTCTGCAAGACCGATCTCAGCATCATTGCGATGATTGGCGTGCTGCTGCTCATCGGCATCGTCAAGAAAAACGCGATCATGCTGGTCGATTTCGCGCTCGACGCCAAAAGACGATATGGAATGGCGCCGGAAGCCGCGATCTACGAGGCCTGCATCTTGCGGTTTCGCCCGATCATGATGACCACGATGGTGGCACTCCTCGGAGCATTGCCTCTGGCCATTGGGTCCGGCGAAGGCGCCGAAATGCGCCGTCCCCTTGGCATCGCCATCGCCGGGGGGCTCTTCGTCAGTCAATTGCTCACGCTCTACACCACTCCGGTCGTTTATCTCTATATCGATCGCTTGCAAAACTGGCTCTCCGGACTCACGCGTCGTGTTCCGGCTTCCGGCAAAAGCGGCGCAATGACGCCGGCTATTTTTGCCGATGGAAAATGATGCGGCTGGATCTTGGTCCGCACGTAGTGAGAGACCACACCAATCCGGCCTCGCCGGCAACTCCTAAAGACACGCTTGTGCCAGAGATCAGAAAGCATAAGGGGAATTGCGGTGCATAATCTCCAGATCGCACTGCTCCTTGGAATATTTGCCGGCTTCGGTCTTCACGAATTCACTCTCGGGAAGGCGCAGAGCTAAAACACTTCGGCAAACGACAATACGTTCGATATTCTCGGCTTCGGGCTCCTGGCCACCTTCACGCAGCCCTTCCGTTTATAGACAGCGGGAGCGTGCAGGTGCCCTTTCTCTCTTCTTTTGTCACATCTATTTTCGAGCATCGCTCGTTCGTTCCCCGACGGTTCCGTGTCGGCAGAAGAGATCGAAATAGGCAACGGCTAATCGTAAGTGACCTCATGAATCTTTCGGTCAACACGCTGTATTGGCGTACATCATTAACATATACCACGATTGGCATTAAGTATAAATCGTATTTTGTAGTCAGTAGGCCCTGGGTTCGAATCCTCCAACCAGCACTCATAAAGTCAAGCGGTTCGGTGATAAACCGAACCGCTTACTGGGCCGGAAGTCAGGGGTTGGACAACACTCCGGAGAACATCGAAGCGGTTCGCTTTTTTTACCGGAATTGGATCGTCCACCGGAGGTCCGCCAGCCCGCCCAAAAAAAGACGCCTCGGCACGAATGCCAGGCGCCGGAGGTTTAGAGGACGCGCCCGAGAATGACGGCCGCTTCAACATCACAGCGCTTTATGGTTAACGATTGGTTAACCTTGGCCGTGAGCGTCGCTGTTGGCTAGATGTCCCACGCTTCATGGATGACAAAAATTCCGGCAGCCGGTTGATCAACTTTTACGACATGAGCAGCGGCAGCCTTGGCATGATTCCTGTCAAGACACCGTTACACCTTAATATTTTAAATGCCATTCGACATACTAAAATCGCACGGTACGTTGTTGCGATCATCGCAACGATACTTGAGAGTCCGCCGGTCACCCGTGGCGCGGCGGCCATGCCCTTTCGCTTAGTAACATACCGTTCGCGCATCGGTCCCTTCCGAAGTGCTCTGACAGCGTTGCCGCTCGAGGTAAGTCTGACCGTCATCCTCTTTATTTTGGGAGGATGCGGCCCCGGTCGCCTGGGGCACGATCCCAGCGCCGGAAGCGCATCCGCTTAGCGCCAAGGCGGCAAATACAAGAGCTGCTTTCATCATCGATATGTCCCGGCCTGATTGTGGAAAGCCTCTTGCCAGGCAATTGCCGCGAAATAAAGCCTCGAAATACGACACGACGCAAGCCGTGGCCGCGCGAAGGATCGCCCTAACGTGGGTATCCTTTTTGAGACGCGACGTCCGTATCATCGCTTTCAACAACGGCGCCACTGCCTGCGCTCCCTAACATACTGGTTTAATTTCCGAATACCTGATTTCTCAGAGGGCGCCTCGCTTTCGGCCATGCCCCCGGATAGGCATGCGATCTCTCGCTGCATCAATGAGTTAACAGCAAGATGAAGTGGGATCATTGTTGGGCGCGTTTTTACACTCGAGGCGTGAAGCCTGGCCTTCCTCCCGCTCTAACTCCCATGCTACCGTTCAAAACTCGCTTTCGACGGATTTCAGAGGCCGTTATGCTTCGCCATCGGTCTGGGAACCGGCGGCGGGCATTTTTACGGAGCGAAGATCAAAGACATGAGCGATGCGGGCCGCAATGGCGGGACATATTGTACCCTCGATATAGGCGAGGGAAACAACAGGACCGGTTCGCGCGCCGTTGCACGGCAAATAAGGCAGCCAGCTCTCACCGGCGGAAACAGGTAGATGAACCGCAAACAACGGCGCGCCGAGAAGAAGCAGGGCGGCCCCATGCCGCAAGGGTTCCCATCCAGGGAACTGGAAGCCGCGTTCGCCGCAGCCCTTCAGCACCACCAGACTGGGCGCTTCAACGATGCCGAGCGGCTCTATCGAGAGATTCTGAAGGCCGATCCCCGCCATGCGAACGCCCTCCACGGGCTTGGCATTCTGGCCCTTCAAGCCGGCCGCAACGACATCGCCGCTGATCTGATCGGCAAGGCCATTGTGCAAAACGGTCAAGAACCGGCTTTCCACAGCAACCTCGGCGGTGCCCTCCGGGCGCAAGGTAAGCTGGATGAGGCCATCGCCTCCTACCAGCGAGCGCTGGCCCTCAAGCCAGACCACGCCGACGCGCATTACAAGCTCGGCAACGCCCTTAGGGATCGAAACAAGCTGGAGGCGGCCGTCGCGGCCTACCGCCGGGCGCTGGCCCTCAAGCCCGGCTTCGCCGAGGCGCATGGCAATCTCGGCAATGCCCTCAAGAGCCAAGGCAAACTGGACGAGGCCGTCGCATCCTACCGGCGTGTGCTGGCCCTCAAGCCCGATTTCGCCGAGATGCATGGCAATCTCGGCAATGCCCTCCAGGACCAAGGCAAGCTGGACGAGGCCGTTGCGTCCTTCCGGCAAGCGCTGGCCCTTAAGCCCGGCTTCGCCGGGATACACAGCGATCTCGGCGTCGCCCTTAGGGATCAAGGCAAGCTGGACGAGGCGGTCGCGGCCTACCGCCGGGCGCTGGCCCTCGAGCCCGGCTTCGCCGGGGCGCATTACAACCTCGGCAATGCCCTCCAGGACCAAGGCGAGCTGGACGAGGCCGTCACGTCCTTCCAGCGAGTGCTAGCCCTCGAGCCCGGCTACGCCGAGGCCCACAACAATCTTCTTATGACGTTGAATTATAAAGCCGATGTTTCCATTGCCGGCCTGTACGCCACGGCCCGGAAATTTGGCGAGATATTCGACCGTCCTTCCGCCCGTGCGAATTCGCCACTCGATCTCTGTCATGACCGGCGTCTTCGTATCGGCTACGTGTCTGGGGACTTCAATTATCATCCGGCGGGATATTTCCTGTCGCGCGTCTTGCCATCGCACGACCGGGCTTCCGTCGAGGTTTTTTGCTACTACAACAACATTGTTCACGATGCCATGACCGGACGCTTGATGAGCGCGAGCGATCACTGGCGCAGCATTGCCGGGATGGCGGATACCGATGCGGACTCGCTGATCAGGCGCGACGGCATCGACATCCTGATCGATCTCTCAGGCCATACGGACAAGAACCGGCTGCGGCTTTTCACCTTGCGGCCGGCGCCTATTCAGGCCAGCTGGCTCGGCTATTTCGGCACCACCGGCCTCGCCGCCATGGATTATGTGCTCATGGACGCCATCTCGGCGCCACCAGGAGACGAGGGTTGGTACAGCGAGGCGGTGGTCAGGCTGCCCTATGGACGGTTTTGCTATGAAGCGCCTGCTACCGCGCCTCCCCCGGTCGATCCTCCGTGCCTGCGGCGAGGCCACGTGACCTTTGGCAGCTTCAATCATGTCGCCAAAACCACGCCCGTCACGGTCGAGCTTTGGGCCAACGTTCTCAAAGCGGTTCCCGCATCGCGCCTTCTCCTCAAGTGGAAATCGTTGAGCGAGGCGAATGCCCGCCGTCGGCTTCTGGAAGCCTTCGCCGCCACCGGGATCCCGGAAGATCGCCTCGAGCTGCGGGGATATTCGCCGCACCGGGAGATGCTGGCGGAATATGGAGACATGGATATCGCTCTCGATCCGTTTCCGTTCGGGGGCGGACTCACCAGCTGCGAAGCCCTGTGGATGGGCGTGCCGGTGATCACATTGCCGGGAGACCGGCCAGCCGCGCGCCAAACGCGCAGCTTCCTTCATCAACTTGGATTGGATGATTTGGTGGCGTCGTCGCCGGACAGCTACGTCGCGCGAGCGGCATCGCTTGCTGGTGATCCTGACCGTCTCATCGCGCTGCGTCAGTCCATGAGATCCCGTATAACCAGCTCGCCACTGTGCAATGGTCCCCTCTTCACGGCCGCCTTGGAATCAGCGTTCCGGGAAATGTGGCGCCGCTCTTGCTCCGGCCGGCAGGCCGCGGCATTTGACGTGCCGCCTTCGGCGTAAAGTCCGGCTCGCTTATCGATTTGAGAGAGGATTCCACGATCGAGGCGGCCGTGCAGGCTGGGCGAGAAGCAAGTCCAGCCATCACCGGCGCCCGGCGCGCCCTGATCCGCGACATGCTCAGGCGCCTGGCCGCAACCCCTTCAACGTGGATCCACATTTCCCAGAAGAACTCTTTGCTGCCGATTTTTACAGTTACCCTGCCAATTCAACTTGGCGCCATTTTTTTACGATTGTATAAAATTTAACCAAGTAGCCTAACCTAATAAAAGAAGTTTAGACGCAAGATGGCATGAAGAACAACTCCGCTGGAATTGTGTCAGGCGGCCATTTTATAGAGGCGTCTATGTCAGTCTCCATTGCCCCCCGAACATTCCTCGCGAAAAACGGCAACGGGAGTCAGACCCCATGGTATCCTGGCGCCAACGACACCGGAGGGGCCACCGATGCGAATGATGCGACCGATCCGGCCCTCGACCCGTTCGCCGCCGCATTCCAAGTGGTCAGTTTCGCCCAGGCCGAGACGGCCGCCTATGTCTTCTTCCCAACGGTAAGCGCCGTCGCAACGGCGACACTGGCGGTCTCCTCGAACGCCGCGCCGGCGACGGTCTCCACCGTTCCCGCCACGAGCGGAACGGCCGCGGCCTCGTCCTCCACCGTCCCATCGTGGGTGAGCACACTATCCACCGCGTCGATCGCCGCCGACATGAAAGCCGCCGACGTCAACGGCACCGTCACCTATTCCGGGCTCGAGACCCTGCTCACCGATCTCGACGCGACGCTGACATCCTCCAAGACCTCGCTCACCTCCGCCGAACTGTCCGACCTCAAGACGATCGCCGCCAATCTCAATAACGGCATGACGACCTCGGCCTATTTGACGGGCATCATGAAAGACCTCGCCGATGGGAGCGCGGAGAACGCCACTTGGACAGGGGGGGCCGCTTCGTCGATCGCATTGGGCAACCTCACCGCCGGTTCCTCCGCGACGCAGCTCTCCGATCTCATCGGCAAATGGTTCCTTGGGACCGACCTTCCGAGTTCGAAGGTCATGATGAGTGGCGTTTCCACCTTTTCCGTCTCCTACTCGGCCTCCTCGAGCCCGCTCTTCGCCGCGTCCGGGCCGAGCATGAACGACGTCAATCAAGGCTATCTCGGCGACTGCTATCTCCTGTCGAGCCTCGCCGAGGTTGCAAAGCAGAACTCCGGCCTGATCAGCTCGATGTTCACCTCGAATGGAAACAACACGTACGGGGTACGGTTCTACGTCGATGGCGTCGCGGAATATGTCACCGTCAATACTTCCTTGCCGGATGGCGGCGACGTCTTCAATTTCGGCACGGACATCTGGGCTAGCCTCGCGGAGAAAGCCTATGCGCAGCTCCAGACCGGCGGCGCCGTGACAGGCAACACGGTCAACGACGGCAATTCCTTTTCGACGATCGGTAACGGCGGCTGCCCTGAATACGCCCTCGAGGAGATTACCGGAGCGTCGGCGATTACCGACTTCGACGCCTCCAAAAGCTCCTGGACCACCGTCGTCTATAACTCGTCCCTCCAGGAAACGAGCTATTCGTCCGGCAGCTCCACCTCGGCCGTCCTCAGCACTCTTGCCTCCGACCTCTCAAAGGGCGACGATCTCGTCCTGTCGTCCGATACCAGCGCCACGGACAGCTCCGGAAAGACGACCCTGGTCGCCGATCACGCGATGTCGATCTACGGTTACGACAGCACCACGGGCGAACTCGAAATCCGCAATCCCTGGGGCACGGCGGCCGGCCAGACCTGGGACACGACCTTCGAAGTCAGCCTTACGACGCTGCTTTCCGACGGCGATACCATCACGGCCGACAATGTGGGAACTGGCAGTAGCAGCGTCACGGCCCCGGTCCTGACGGCGCAGACCGCGACGCAAACCTGGAAGCTCGGACAGGCGGTCGACTTCGTTCTGTCCTCGACGGCCTTTACCGATCCGCAGGCGGAAAAGCTGACCTATTCGGCCACGCTCTCGACCGGCGCGGCCTTGCCGTCTTGGCTGAGCTTCAACGCGGCCACCGGAACGTTCACCGGAACGGTCCCCAATACCGCCGCCGGACTGAGCATCAAGGTCACCGCCGCCGACACCAGCGGCCTCTCTTCGTCCGAGACGTTCTCGGTGCTGACGCCCGCGACCGCGCCCGAATTGACGGCGCAGACCGCCAATCAAAGCTGGAAAACCAACCAGACGGTAAACCTCGCTTTGCCCGCCAGCACTTTCACCGATCCGCAGGCGGAAAAGCTGACTTATACCGCGACACAGGCCAGCAGCGCGGCGCTTCCGTCATGGTTGAAGTTCAACGCCACGACCGACACGTTCTCGGGCACGGCTCCATCCACGGCCTCCTCGCTCAGCCTCAAGGTGACGGCCACCGATACCAGCGGCTTGTCGGTATCGGAAACGTTCACCGCGACAATCGCCGCCGCCGCCTCGCAACTGACACAGGCGATCTCGTCGATCCCCTCGGGCAGTGGTTCCGGCAACGCCGGTCCGGTGCAACTTGTCTCCACGACGACGCCGGTGCTGGTTTCGCCCGCGCATTGATCCTGAATTAAAAAGGGCGGAACGGCTATTCCGGCGTCCCCTTTCGCTGGAATCGAAAATAGATCCCGATGCCGCGGACGATTTTAAGCGCCGCACGGATGGTTAACTCCGCCAAAAGGAGATTGCCGTACAATACACGTGGACGAAGCGAGGCTTTCGATGCGTGTGTGTTCCGATACTGGCGCCTGGTCGTTGGCGCTTGCCCTCCACCTCATAGGCATTGTCGCCGATCCCGCGCGGATTCAGCAGGAAGCCGGCAAGCCGGAATCGCTCGGCGAGGACGATCTGCTACGCGCCGCGCAAAAATTTCCGGTCAAGGCGAAGACTGTCGCCTCTTCCCTCAAGCGCCTGCCGAAAACGCCTCTACCCGCGCTCGCTTTGCTGCGCTCCGGCGCCTTTGCCGTCATCGGCAAAGTCACCGAGGACGGCGTGCTGATCCAAGGGCAAAACGACAGGGCGCCGCGCCTTCTGTCCTTCCCGGAATTCGAGCGCGAATGGTCCGGGCGCATCATTCTCCTCGCCAAACGCGCCGCTTTGTCCGACACGGCCCGCCGCTTCGACCTCACGTGGTTCTGGGGCGCGGTGCACAAATATCGCGGCGTGCTCTACGAAGTTTTGCTGACCTCCTTCGTCATCCAGATGTTCGCGCTGGCGACGCCGATGATTTTCCAGACCGTCATCGATAAGGTGCTCGTGCATCGCGGCCTGTCGACGCTCGAAGTGATGGTCGCCGGCCTCGCCTTGATCGCGATCTTCGAGGCGGTCTTGTCGGGGCTTCGCACCTATCTGTTCTCGCATACCAGCAACCGCATCGACGTCGAGCTCGGCGCCCGCATCTTCAAACACTTGCTCCGGCTGCCGTTGGCCTATTTCGAGAGCCGCCGCGTCGGCGACAGCGTGGCGCGCGTTCGCGAACTCGAGACCATCCGGCAGTTCATCACCAGTTCGTCGATCACACTGGTCCTCGACCTCGCCTTTTGCGCGGTCTTCCTGTCGGTCATGTTTGTCTATAGCGCGACGCTCTCCTGGATCGTCGTCGGCGCCTTGCCGCTTTACGCGCTATTGTCGATCGCGACGACACCGGCCTTCCGCCGCCGCCTCGACGAAAAATTCCGGCGGGGCGCCGAAAATCAGGCCTTCCTCGTCGAGAGCGTCACGGGCGTCGAGACCATCAAGGCGATGGCGGTCGAACCGCAGATGCAGCACCGGTGGGAAGAGCAACTCGCGGCCTATGTCAGTGCTTCGTTCGCGGCGGCGCAGGTCGGCAACTGGGCAACGCAGACCGCCAATCTTCTCAACAAAGGCGTCGGTGCGCTCACCCTGTTTCTCGGCGCGGGCCTCGTCATTGCCAACAAACTCACGGTCGGCGAACTCGTCGCCTTCAACATGCTCGCCGCGCAAGTGAGCGGACCGGTCTTACGGCTCGTGCAAGTCTGGCAGGATTTCCATCAGGTGCGCCTGTCGGTCGAGCGCCTGGGCGATATTCTCAATACGCCCGTGGAGCAGAACATGGCCAGCGCGCAGGCCAGTCAGGCGCCCCTCGAAGGCTTGATCGAATTCGACCGGGTGACCTTCCGCTATAGCCTCAACGGCCAACCGGTCTTGCGCGACGTCAGCCTGAAGATTCCCGCCGGTCAGGTGGTCGGGATCGTCGGCCCCTCGGGCTCCGGCAAAAGCACGATCGCCAAGCTGGCGCAGCGCCTTTACCAGCCCGAAGCGGGCCGCGTGCTGATCGATGGCGTCGACGCCGCCGTGCTCGATCCGTCTTGGCTGCGCCGCCAGATTGGCGTCGTGCTGCAGGAGAATATTCTGTTCAACCGCTCGGTTCGCGAGAATATCGCGCTCGCCGATCAAGCGCTGCCGATGGATCGTGTGGTTGCCGCGGCAAAACTCGCCGGCGCGCATGATTTCATCTGCAAAATGCCGCAGGGTTACGACACGCCCATCGGCGAGCGCGGCGTCTCGCTGTCTGGCGGGCAACGCCAGCGCATCGCCATCGCCCGCGCGCTGGTTGGCGATCCTCGCGTGCTGATTTTCGACGAGGCGACATCGGCCCTCGATTATGAATCCGAAAGCGTGATTCAGGCCAATATGCGCGACATCGTGAAGGGCCGCACGGTGCTGATCATCGCCCACCGGCTATCCACCGTGCGCAGCGCCGATCGCATTCTGACCATAGAAGATGGAATGATCGTCGAGGATGGCGCGCATGAGCAACTGGTCGCCCACGGCGGCCGCTACGCCAATCTGCACATGATCCAGTCCGCCGGCCGCTGAGGAGACAATGCCGATGCAAAACCGGTCCCCGCTCCTGCGCCTCGTAAAATCCGGCACTTTCCATGCCGATGAACGCGCCTTCCTGCCCGCCGCTCTGGAAGTGATGGAAACGCCGCCTAGCCCGCTGGGCCGCAAGACCGCCTATGTGCTCTGCCTAGCCGCCTTGGCGGGCCTTGCCTGGGCGACATTCGGCAAGGTCGATATTGTCGCCGTCGCCAGCGGGAAAGTCGTTTCGCACAAGCGGACGCAGGTCGTGCAGCCGTTCGAAACGGCAAGTGTCAAGGCTCTGCTCGTCAGGCCCGGCCAACAAGTGCATGCGGGCGATCCGCTGATCGAACTCGATTCGACGGCTGCTTCGGCCGAACGCGATCACGCGCAAAACGATCTCGCCGCGGCTTTGCTCGACCAAATGCGCCTGACCGCCTTTCTCGATGGATCGGCCTCGGCGGCGTTCGATACCATCGCCAACACGTCGCCACTGGAACGCGAACGCGCGCAGGCGCAATTGACCGCGCAGACTGCGGGCCGCGCCAGCCAGCTCGCCAACCTAATGCAGGAAAAACTGCAGCGGCAAGCCGAGCGTAAATCCTTGCAGCAGACGAGCGCCAAGATCGAACAGACCTTGCCCATGGTCGCGGAGCGCGCCGACATCCGTATCAAATCCGCGGCCATGGGCAATTCATCGGTTCTGGCCAAACTGGAAAGCGAGCAATTGCTGGTCGAGACGCGCGCCGAACTCGAAATCACACGCTCCAAGACCGCCTCGCTCGACGCCGCCATCGATGGTCTCGACCAGAAAATCACCGCGACCGAAGCGGAAATCCGCACCAACGCCATGTCGGATTTTAGCAAGGCTCAGGACCGCGCGCGCGCCGCCCGGGAATCGCTAGCCAAGGCCACGCGCCGTGCCGAGTTGCAAACCTTGCGGGCGCCGATCGACGGAACGGTGCAACAAATGCACGTCGCCAGCATTGGGAGCGTCGTCACACCGGCCCAGCAATTGCTGTCGATCGCACCGGACGACGATCGGATCGAAATCGAGGCGGTGCTCGAAAATCGCGACATCGGTTTTGTCACGGCGGGACAGGCCGTCGAACTCAAAATCGAGGCCTTCCCCTTCACGCGCTACGGTCTGCTGAAAGGGGCGGTCCTGTCGGTCGACCACGACGCCGAAGCCGTGCCCGTCAACCAGTCGAGCGTTCAGGGCGCGCAGCGCATCGCCGACGAAACCGACAATGTCGAGGCGAGCGAGCGCCTACGCTATACCGTGCATATCGCGGTCCAAACGGGGACGCTCGACGTTGACGGCCGCGTGGCGAATATGCTGCCGGGCATGTCGGTGAAGGCGGAAATCCTGACGGGCAAGCGCCGGATCATCGCCTTCCTGCTGGCCCCTCTGCGCGAACATATGCACGATTCCCTGCGCGAACGCTAAAAGCGTGCCCCCTGCCCGGATTTGAATGCAAGAAAGCGGGAAGCCCCTTGGTCAGCCCGTTGTTGATATTTTTCGCGACTCCGGTCAAAATCCCCGTCGTATAAATGTAATATATTTCCTAAACTTTCGCTATTCCCTAATGGCATTGAAATGGCTTGATAATAAGCAGAATAAAGAGCCCACCAAAATTTGATCCACGTCAATGATTGAACTCCCCCGGTCTTTATGCTTCACATATAAGCAAGCGGCTTCCAGACCTCTCCCGCGATTTAACCCGCGATAGGTGTGGCACGGACGATCGCATCAGAGCATGGTTTTCGAATAAACCATTTAGAGGAGTCTTTCAAAATGCTGGATAAACCAGCGCCTGTTCAAGACGCCCTCTTGCCGCCGGGGACTCTGCAGCCCGCGCCCGCGATTGCGCCGCCTGTTCAAGACGCGCTCGTGCCGGCAAAGACTCCGGCGCCCGTGCCCGCGGTTACGCCGCATGATCTCGACCGTATCTTGCACGTCTTACAAAGCCGCTTCACCGCCGGCCGGTCGCCAAGCACGGAGCCCATCGCCTTTCTCGATTGGGCGGCCCATGCCGCGGATGCGCCGTTTCAGATGAGCGCCCTTGGCTTTAAGGCCTTCCATCAATGGCTCCGGCTTGCCGCGGCGGCGATCTCCCACGAACCTGTCATCAAGCCCCATCCCGACGACCGGCGCTTCGCCAGTGCCGCTTGGCGGGACAGGCCCTACGATCTCCTGACACAGGCCGTTCTTCTAGGCGAGGAATGGGTCGAGAGCGTCGTCCAAACACCAGGCGGAGTGGATAAGCACAACCGCGAAATCGTCGCCTTTACCGTAAGGCAATGGCTCGATTTCATCTCGCCCTCGAACATCCCGTGGCTCAATCCGGAAGTGATCGAAGCGACCTGGTCGACCCAGGGTAGAAACCTCGTTACCGGACTGAACAATGCCCTGCGGGAACAATTTGCCGGCGTTTCGACCAAGCGGGATTTCACCGTTGGCGTGGATCTCGCGGCAACGCCCGGCAAGGTCGTGTTTCGTAACGAATTGATCGAGCTGATCCAATATGCTCCCACGACTCCGGTCGTCGGCGCCGAGCCCGTGCTGATCGTACCCGCTTGGATCATGAAATATTATATTCTCGATCTCTCTCCAGCAAATTCCCTCATCCGCTGGCTGGTGAGCGAGGGACATACGGTTTTTGCGATTTCATGGCGCAATCCCGGCGCGGAAATGCGCGACACGCCGTTCGACGCTTATCGCGAGAAAGGCGTGATGGCTGCCATCGCCGCGATTGATACCATTTGCGGTCACGCCAAAATTCACGCGACCGGCTATTGCCTTGGCGGCACGTTGCTAACAATCGCGGCCGCCGCCATGGCTCGCGACGGCGACGACAGACTCGCGAGCCTGACGTTATTCGCGGCCCAAACAGATTTCACTGAAGCCGGCGAGCTGCAACTCTTCATCACCGAGGATCAGCTCGATTTCCTCAATGATGTCATGCATGCGCAAGGCTATCTCGACAGCTCGCAAATGGCCGGCGCTTTCGCGATGCTGCGCTCAAACGACCTCGTTTGGGCTCACGCGATCCGCGATTATCTTCTCGGCGAGCATGACGCACCCAACGATCTCATGTTCTGGAATGCCGATGGCACCCGGCTCCCGGCGCGCATGCATATCGAATATTTGCGGCATATGTTCCTGAATAACGATCTTGCGGAAGGACGTTTCCAAGCCGGAAGCCGGCCCGTCGAAATCGAGGACATCAAGCTTCCGATTTTCGTCGTGAGCACGGAACACGATCACATCGCGCCTTGGCGTTCGGTCTTCAAGCTGCATATACTGAATAGCGGCGACGTGACCTTCGTTCTGACCTCCGGCGGTCATAATGCCGGGATTGTCAGCGAGCCGGGACATGCTGGGAGACATTTCCGCATTGGCACGCGCGCGGCCGGCACCCGGACGCGCGGCCCGGACGAATGGCAACACGATACGCCAGTCCAAGAGGGGTCTTGGTGGCTCGCGTGGAACGAGTGGCTCAACCTCCATTCCGGCCCGCGCATCGCGCCACCGGCGATGGGAGCGCTCGGCTATGCGCCGCTTTGCGACGCACCTGGCACTTACGTTCGCGAGGCTTAGGGCATGCAGGAAACGGGTCTGGATGCCTTTATCGAGAACATTACCTTCGACGAATTGAAAATCGGCGATAGCGCCAGTCTCTCGCATCTCGTCATGCAACGCGACATCGATCTTTTCGCGGCGGCGACCGGCGATGTGAACCCCGCCCATGTCGATCCGGTCTATGCCGAGACCGATATGTTTCATCACATTATCATTCACGGCATGTGGGGCGGTGGCCTCATCTCCGCCGTGCTCGGCACCAAACTGCCGGGTCCAGGAACCATCTATCTCGGTCAGGAACTGCGCTTCCTCCGTCCGGTGAGCATCGGCGACACCATCACGGCGTCGCTGACTTTGCGCGAGAAGAATCCAGACAATCGCGATATTGTCCTCGATTGTCTGTGTACCAACCAGAATGGCGAGGCGGTGATTACGGGAACGGCACAGGCCCGTGCCCCGGTTGAAAAAGTCCGGCGGCCCAGGGTCGCTCTCCCTTATGTCCGTTTCAGCCGGCACGATGGCGCGCGCCTTTTGTTGGACCGCGCCGCCGGAGGCAAAGCCATTGTCACGGCTGTCGTGCATCCAACCGATGCGGCGGCCTTGCACGGCGCGTTGGACGCGGCGGCGGCAGGTTTGATCACGCCTGTCCTCATCGGGCCCGCGGCGTCGATCGAAGCGGCCGCCAAGAGCGCCGGCATCGATATTGCTGCATTCCGCGTGATCGATACGCAGGACGCGGCCGAAGCAGCGGAAAAAGCGGTTGCCTTGGTGCGCTGCGGCGAAGCGGGCTTGCTGATGAAGGGCAATCTCCACACTGATATCATGATGCATGCCGTGGTTGCCACGCAAACCGGTTTGCGCACGGCACGGCGGATCAGCCATGTCTACCTCATGGACGTGCCGGATTATCCGCGCCCGCTGCTTCTGACGGATGCGGCCATCAACATCACGCCCTCGCTGGCGGATAAGGTGGACATCATCCAAAACGCTATCGGCCTCGCGCATGTGCTTGGCATTACGCAGCCCCGCGTCGCGATCCTCGCGGCTGTCGAAACGGTCAATCCGGAAATGAAAGCCACGCTCGACGCCTCGGCTCTGTGCAAGATGGCCGATCGCGGACAGATTACCGGTGCTTTGCTCGATGGCCCCCTAGGATTCGACAATGCCGTCAGCGAGGCCGCCGCGAAGGAAAAAGGGATTGTCTCAAACGTTGCCGGGCGGGCGGATATTCTCGTGGTGCCTGACCTCGAAGCGGGCAATATGTTGGCGAAGCAGCTCACCTTTCTGTCCGGAGCGGATGCCGCCGGTTTGGTCTTGGGCGCGCGCGTGCCCATTATCCTCACCAGCCGGGCCGATAGCGCGAGCACGCGGCTTGCCTCCTGCGCCTTGGGCGTGCTGGTAGCCCGCTTTAACGAGAAAATATGACATGGCGGGTTCGATTCTTACCCTCAACGCGGGTTCCTCCAGCGTAAAATTCGCGCTATTCGACACGGCCAAGAATTTAATCTCGACGGCGCGCGGCGAAATCGAGGAATTGCAGGATGCCCCGCATTTTTATGCCAGGGATAGTGCGGGAACGTTGCTTGCCGAGCGGCACTGGCCGGCCGGCACCGCGCTTCCCTTCGCGGCCGCGCTCGACGTGCTGCTGGACTTCGCCACGGCGCATATTGGGGACGGCGGGCTCTTGGCCGCGGGCCATCGCATCGTGCATGGCGGTGCGGCGCATATCGCGCCGGAGCGCGTCACGCCCGCACTCTTCGACGCTCTCGAAGCTCTAACGCCGCTCGATCCTCTGCACATGCCCGGCAATCTCGCGCCCATTCACGCCTTGAGCGCCGCGCGCCCGGCGTTGCCGCAGGTGGTTTGCTTCGACACCGCTTTTCATCACACGCTTCCGCCGGTGGCACAACGTCTCGCCTTGCCGCGCGAAATCACGGAGGCGGGGGTCCGCCGCTACGGCTTTCATGGCCTGTCCTTCGAATATATCTCGCGCCGGTTGACGCAGATTGCGCCTGGCTTGACGCAAGGCCGCGTCATTGTCGCGCATCTCGGCTCGGGCGCCAGCCTCTGCGCGCTCCAAAGCGGCAAAAGCATCGCCACGACCACCAGCTTCAGCGCGCTTGACGGCCTGGTAATGGCGACGCGCTGCGGGCAGCTCGATCCCGGCGTGATCCTCTATCTCCTGCGCCAAGGCTATGATGTGGCCGACCTCGAAGACATGCTCTACCGCCGGTCGGGCCTGCTCGGCGTCTCCGGCATTTCGGGGGACAGCCGGGTGCTCCTCGCGAGCCAGGATCCCCATGCGCGGGACGCGCTCGAGCTCTTCACCTACCAAATCGCGATCGAGACCGGCGCGCTCACGAGCGCGCTCGGCGGACTCGATGGTTTTGTCTTCACCGCGGGCATTGGGGAGCATAGCCCCGAAATCCGGGCTGCGGTTTGCGAGCGCCTGGCTTGGCTTGGGCTGCGTCTCGACCCCGCCGCCAATGCCGCCAATGCCGCGCTCATCAGCACACCGGACAGCGCCGTCGAGGTCCGCGTGATCCCGACCGACGAAGAAGCGATGATCGCGGAGCACACAAAGACCCTGTTGGGGATCTGACTGCGCCAAGCAGGAACGCGCGCGCCGGCCTTCTGGTTGGCGATGGCGCATGGCGTCAAAAGCCCCAAAAGTTCCCTTTTTGTTCTTAAGCAGCGACACGCACACGAGTCCGCAACCCGCCCCGCGCTACGCCTTTTTCGCGGCAGCTTTGGCCCGCATGGGCTTCGCGATCTTGCGCTTGGCGGCCGGCTTTTCGAGAGCCGGCTCTTCGGCCTCCGGTACTTCGGCGGCGGGCGCAGCCGTCTTTTTGGCGACGGGAGCCGCCACCTTGGACTTTTGTTCTTCGGTCACGTCGGTAAAGCGGATCATCAACCAAGCCTTCCTGCCGGCAAGCACATAAACGGAATCGCTGGGCGCGATGCTAGCCTGATGCGAACGGGAAGACCAAGACGTAATTTCCAAAATCTTAACCAGTGCCTCCGCCCTCCTGCCCCATTCCGGGATGTTTGGATCAAAGCGGGGACGGAGCGGGCACGAATCGCTGATTTTCAGAAATCCCCTTTCGTTCCCCCTCACTTGCCGCAAATTTTAGAGATTGTGCGCCCCCCCTCGAGGGATGCGTTTCGAACCCAAAAGGTTCGCCGGACATGCAAGGCTTTCGTCTTGGAACATATCCATGGGGCGACATGGTGGAAACCACTGGATCACCTGGGAAAGAGAGGTCTATATCGTGAGCGTTCAACAGGACCGTGACATGAGCTTGATCCCGTCCTTCGCCGATGTGCCTTTCGCCACGACGGCCGCGCCCGCGCGTGAAGCCGGCGAAGCGACCTGGGCGACGCCGGAAGGCCTCGGCGTCAAACCGCGCTATGCCGCTGGGGATCTCGACGGGCTCGAGGCGCTCGACACTTTTCCCGGTGTCGCGCCGTTCCTGCGCGGCCCCTACCCCACAATGTATGTCAACCAACCCTGGACGATCCGGCAATATGCGGGATTTTCGACGGCGGAAGAATCCAACGCTTTCTATCGCCGCAATCTCGCGGGCGGACAAAAGGGCCTTTCCGTCGCCTTCGATCTCGCGACCCATCGCGGCTATGATTCCGATCACCCGCGCGTCGCCGGCGATGTCGGGCTGGCGGGCGTCGCCATCGACTCGATCCTCGACATGCGCACCCTGTTCGATGGCATTCCCCTCGGCGATGTCACGGTCTCCATGACGATGAACGGGGCGGTGCTACCCATTCTCGCGCTCTACATCGTCGCGGCGGAGGAGCAAGGCGTCGATCAAACCAAGCTCGCCGGCACGATCCAGAACGACATTCTCAAAGAATTCATGGTGCGCAACACCTATATCTACCCGCCGGCCGCCTCGATGCGCATCGTGTCGGATATTTTCGCTTACACCGCGAAACATATGCCGAAGTTCAATTCGATCTCGATTTCCGGCTATCACATGCAGGAAGCCGGGGCGACCGCCGATCTCGAACTCGCGTATACGCTCGCCGACGGCATCGAATACGTGCGCGCCGGGATCAAAGCGGGCCTCGATATCGACGCTTTCGCGCCAAGACTTTCGTTCTTCTGGGCGATCGGCATGAATTTCTTCATGGAAATCGCCAAAATGCGCGCCGCCCGGTTGCTTTGGTGCGAATTGCTCCAGGAATTCAAGCCAAAATCGCAAAAGTCCCTGGCCTTGCGCACCCATAGCCAGACGTCCGGCTGGTCGCTGACGGCGCAGGATGTCTGGAACAATGTGGTGCGCACCCAGATCGAGGCCATGGCGGCGACGCAGGGCCATACGCAATCGCTCCATACCAACGCGCTCGACGAGGCCTTGGCCCTGCCGACCGACGACACCGCGCGGATTGCCCGCAACACCCAGCTGTTTCTCCAACAGGAAAGCGGCACGGCTGATATTATCGACCCCTGGGGTGGTTCGTTCTACGTCGAGCGGCTGACCCATGATCTCGCCGCCCGCGCCCGCGCGCATATCGCCGAGGTCGAGAAACTCGGCGGCATGGCGAAGGCGATCGAGGCCGGCGTGCCGAAGCGCCGGATCGAGGAAGCCGCGACCCGCATGCAAGCCCGGATCGATTCCGGCCAGCAGGCGGTCGTCGGCGTCAATTGCTTCAAGGCGCCAGACGATCAGGCGCCCGACGTGCGGAAGGTCGATAGTTCGGATGTGCGGGAGCAGCAGATCGCCAAGCTGATCCGGCTACGCGCCGGGCGCGACGCGGGCAAACTGAACGCCGCGCTCGAGGCGTTGCGCGAGGGAGCAAGAAGCACGGCGAACTTGCTGGCGCTATCGATTGAAGCGGCCCGCGCGCAAGCCACCGTCGGCGAAATCTCGGTGGCTTTAGAGGATGTATTCGGCCGCCACGCTGCCAAGGCGGATGTGGTCACGGGCATTTACACCAGGACGGCCGGCGAGACCGATGCGGTGCAACGCGTGCGCGGCCTGGTGGCGGCCTTTGCCGAGAACGACCGGCGCAAGCCCAGGATCTTGGTCGCCAAAGTCGGCCAGGATGGGCACGACCGCGGCCAAAAAGTCATCGCCTCGGCCTTCGGCGATCTCGGTTTCGACGTCGAGATCGGGCCTCTGTTCGCGACGCCGGAAGAAGCCGCGCATCAGGCCGTTGCCGCGAACGTCCATGTGGTGGGGCTCTCGACCCTGGCGGCGGGGCATCTGACCCTGGTGCCCGCGCTGAAAGCTGCGTTGGACCGCGAAGGGCGCGGCGACATCATGATCGTGGTGGGCGGCATCATCCCGCCGCAAGATTTCCAGACCCTCACCGACGCCGGCGCCGCCGCGATCTTCCCGCCCGGCACGGTGGTGACGGAGGCGGCGGAGACGGTGCTGGATGAGTTGAACGCAAGGCTGGGGTATGCGCAGCGGGCGGTGGGTAGGTGAGTCACGTGTCACCGCGATTTTCGATACCGGGTTGGAAAGTGTCCAAGCATTACGTCCGCTCCGGCCGCGAACCATTATGGCCGGTGAGGCTGGACGGCCGGTTTCCCAGCCGCCTACAAACCGCCCCCTACTTCGCCGGCTCCGGCACCGGCGGCGGGGCGGCGACCGGGGGATCGGGCGGGAGTGGCTGGGTCACGACCTTCGTATCCACGGGGCGCTCGCCGAGCACCGCCGTGACGTCGGCATCTTGCACGCGGGCCTCGCCGATCCGCGCGCCGATCTGGCGGACGACATCGGGCGCGGTATAGGCGCCATGGCCGGTCAGGTCGGTGGCTTGGCTGGAGAGATCGTAGACCCGCACCCCGAGCCCATCGATAATGGCCTTATCCGCCGGATTACGCGGATTGAGCGCGCCAACGCGGGGCCGGTCACCCGCCAGCCGCCGCGAGACGGACAATGCCCGGTCGTTGGCCGAAACCAATAGCGAAATATGGGCCGGATCGACCTTCGCGATCTGCTGCTTGAACACGGTGAGATCGATATCGGGCGCGGCCAGCATGATCTCGCCGAGCTTGCCATTGAGATCGGGACGCCCGGCAATCGCGTCTTGGCGTAGAGCCTCCATCGTCAGCCAGCTTCCCATGGAATGGGCCACGATCTGAATCCGGCCGATATCGGGAACGTCGCTCAATTGAATCAACAGTTGCGCCAGCGCGTCGCGCGAGGCGGAGGCGCTCTCCTTTGCAGCCTCGTAATCGAAAAGACTGCCGCTCGCGGGCCAGGTGAACAGGATGGGAACCCCGCCGAAACGCCCGTCGGTAACGACTTGGGCCAGCCGGAACCGGGCCTCGTCGTAGCTCGTGTTAAACCCATGGACATAGAGCAGCACATCGCGGTTAGAGCCGATCCGCCCCGAGAGATGCGAGGCCAGCTCGGCCTGGAAATCGCTATCGTTCAAACCGCGATAGGCGGAGACGGTGAAATGCTTTTGCGGATTTTCGCTGCCGAAGGATGGGCGCTCGATATCGCCGGGACGATGGCCGGGCGGCACGGTGACCGTCTGCAAGCTCTCGCGGATTCCGTCGGAGAGTTCGTTGGCGTCGCCCGCCTTCCCCTTTCGCGTCGAAACGACGAACATAGGCACCCGCGCTGGGGCCTTAGGCTCGCCGGTGGCAAAGACATCGCCGACGGACGAGGTGACATCCGAGACCTTGTCCACGACGCAACCCGAGAGGAAAACGGCCGCGAAACCCGCCAAAAGCACGGCCGCAAAACCCGCTTTCGAAGTTTGGCGCGCCCGCGAGATGTGGCGCAACTTGGAATTCCGGCCCCGGCCAATCGACACTTGAATCATATCCCCTCATCGCGCCGTGGTTTTCAAACGGGCGCACCAACACCAGATGTCCTTACCGGACCGTCGACGGAACCGCAAAGAATGCCAGCAATCCATGCGCCTGAAACATGTCGAGACGGCGGCATTTTGGTCCTCGTGACCGGCTTCGGCGCCTTTCCCGGCGCGCCGGTCAACCCGAGCGCCGCGATCCTGACCCGGCTCGCACGCCATCGCGGACGGCTGGCACGGCTTGGCATCGAGCTCGAGACGCGCCTCTTGCCGGTCGTTTTCGACGCCATCGAGCCGGCGCTGACGGCCCAAGCCACGGCATTGAAACCTGCCGCGATCCTCCATCTAGGCCTCGCCGGACGGCGGCGGACCCTCTCGGTGGAGACGCAGGCGATCAACCGGGCAAATCCGCTCCATTCCGACGCCGCGGGACGGCGGCCGGCTCAAATAATTTCGGCGGGCAGCCCCGCGATTCTGCGCGCCACCTATCCCGCGAACCGCATCCTTTGCGCCATCCGCGCCCAAGGCGCCGCCGCGAAACGCTCGATCGACGCGGGAGATTACGTCTGCAACGCCACGCTCTATCTGACGCTCGAACGCCGATATGCGCCGCTTGCGGGCTTTCTCCATGTGCCCAGGCCCTTTGTGCCTAGATCAAGGCGATCCACGAAGCCTCTGGGTGAAGGCGGCGCGAGGCGCCCCAGCCTCGACGATCTCACCCGCGCCGTGCTGGCGGCGGTGCTGGTGCTGGCCAAGGACATCCGGCGCCTGGCAAATCCCATCGAGCCCAACTATATCTTGGCCAAGACAAGGGAACCCTCTCCATGATCGAACATCGTCCGTTCAACAGTCTCGGCGCCGCCAATCACGGCTGGCTCGATACCAAGCACCATTTTTCCTTCTCCGATTATCACGACCCCGCCCGGATGGGCTGGGGCGCGATCCGCGTGTGGAACGACGACGAAATCGCCGCCCAGAACGGGTTTCCGCCCCATCCCCATCGCGACATGGAGATCATCACCTATGTCACGCAAGGCGCGATCACCCATCAGGACAGTCTCGGCAACAAGGGCCGCACGGTCGCCGGCGATATCCAGGTGATGAGTGCCGGCACCGGCGTGCGCCATGCCGAATATAATTTGGAAAACGAAACGACAAAATTGTTCCAGATTTGGATTCTGCCGGACGCCCGCGGCATTGCCCCGAGTTGGGGCACGAAACCGTTCCCTAAGGGCGAGCGCTCCGGCCGTTTCGTGCCGCTGGCCAGCGGAATCGCGGGCGATTCGGATGTGCTGCCCATCCATGCCGATGCGCGCGTGCTGGGCGCGACGTTAAAGGCTGGCGAGAGCGCGGATTATCCGATCGGCGCCAGCCGCCACGCCTATCTCGTGCCCGCCAAGGGCGCCGTCACCGTCAACGGCCTGCACCTCGCCGAACGCGACGGCGCCGCGATCACCGACGAAACCACGATCCGCGTCACGGCGCTCGAAGATGCCGAATTGGTGCTGGTGGACGCGGCGTGAGAGGCGGGGGCAGAGATAGGGGACAATATTGCTTGCCCCGTCACAGAAACCCCATAACATCGCTCTATAAATCGTCCATCGTTCCCAAATCTGGAGCCATCATGCGCCTACGTCTCTCTCGCCTCCTCGCGGCCTCGAGCCTCGTCTGTCTTTCAACGGCCCTTGTGTGCGCCACCAGCGAAAGCAGCTTTGCTCAACCCAAGCCCGCGGCGCCGGCAGCGGCGGCGCCGGCAGCGCCGGAGGATAATACCCCGGTGGAGCAGATCGCGCTCACGGAAAAACAGATCCTAGGATTGCTCGCCGCGCAGAAAGACATCGGCGCGATCACCGCGAAAATCCCGGAGGGCCAGGACGCCCCCAATCCCAAAATTCAAGCGCAACTCGATGCCGTCGCCAAGAAAAACGGATTCACGGATTTTGCCGATTACGACAAAGTCGCGAGCAATGTGAATTTGGTCTTGGCGGGCTTCGACCCCGAAACCAAGAGCTTCATTGGCCCCGAGGCTGTCATCAAAAAGCAGATCGCGGAAGTCACCGGCGACAAGCAAATGTCCGCGAAGGAAAAGAAAGAAGCGCTCGATGGGCTCAATGCGTCCTTGAAAGAGGTGGTGGCCGTTAAATTCCCCGACAACATCAAACTGGTCGGCAAATATTACGACAAGCTGAGCGAAGCCTTACAGCAAGATTAGAAAGCTGACGTTTGATACGCAAACGCCTGGTAAACTATCTCCAATTCGTAAGTGGCGAGACTCACCCAAAAGGGCTCAATCCGCAGGCCCAAGCGGGAGTCCGCCAGCTTGCGGATTATTATATTGAATGCGGCGGCAGCTACAGAAGAACGAAACAGACGAAGCCGCCAGCGGCCATAGCTGAAACCCGCCAGATTGACGAGCGGACGGCACAGCGGAGCCGCCGCCTTGAGCATGTTTCTCTTTTCCGTCTATACAAGGACGACTCGATTCATTTGGCCGGAATAGGCCAGTCCGGCTGGATTCCATGAATGCCAATCTTCCGAAAGTCGCCATTTGTTTTCCTTCGGGGGACATGGTTCACGCCGATTTCGCCTTGGCATTGGCCGGTCTTTGCAATTCGACCCCTCCGCTCGAAACGCCGATTATCAACAATAAATCCTCGATCGTCGCCATAGCCCGGAACAACGGGATCAAACGGGCACAAGAACTCGATTCGGATTTTATTCTGTTTCTCGACAGCGACATGGTCTTTCCTAGAACGACGCTGCATCGCCTGCTTCTCCATCGCAAAGATATTGTCGGCGCGACCTACACCAAGCGCGTGGCGCCCTATTCGATTCTGGGATTGGCACTCGAAAACACGCCGGTCTGCGATGCGCAGGGTCTCACGGAAATGAAACATCTTCCAACCGGCTGCCTGCTCATCCGCATGACAGTATTCGCGTCACTGTCCCAGCCTTATTTCCGGTTCCTCAACGATGAGAAAACCGGAGGAATTGTGGGCGAGGACTATGTGTTCTGCGATCGCGCCCGCGAAGCGGGATTCAACATTTGGTGCGATACGGCGCTTTCGCAAGAGATCGGTCATATCGGTCAACAAATTTACAAAATCCCGGGCGATCCGTGAGGATAATTTTCTCCACAAGACAGTGAAGTGACGCCGGTCATCTGGGTCACCCGTCTCACCCAATAATATACTGCGTGACCGTTTGTACTTTTTAGCACATCTTTACATTTCTTTACATTCGATTTAACCACTTATTAAGGATACTATCCTAAAACTTATGATTGAGAGCCTAAAAGGAATCAATCATGAGCCTTTCTGTATCCGGCAACAATCAGCAGAGCTTAATTATGAAATTGCTGCAGGCCAGCGCGGCAAGCCAGAGCAGCGCCTCCAGCGAATCGAGTGCAACGGCGAGCTCCTCGACGTCCGCCAGCACCTCCACGTCATCCATAGACGCCTCCGGCATGGTGGGATTGTCGGCTGCGCTCCTCAGCTTCCTTTCCCAGCTTGGCGAGACCACGGCCGCCAATAACTCGACTTCATCTTCCAGCACATCAAGCGTTAACGGACCGCCGCCAGGTCCGCCACCTGGACCACCGCCGGGCATCTCGAGCACCAGCGACTCTACCTCGTCTTCCAGCGCAACCAGCGTAAGTAGTTTGCTCTCGACGCTCGGCACCGATCTTCAAGATGTCGCCTCCGATCTTCAATCGCTCGCATCCGCATCGTCGGCGACAACGACTTCTTCCTCCAGCTCGTCATCGGCGACCAGCTTCAGCGCGGAACTCAGCCAACTGGCCACGGACCTGACCGCCTTCATGGCGGATTTGACGTCGGCAAGCGATTCGACGTCATCGACCTCGGATTCGTCACAGGTTTCGTTTGCTCCGCCACCTCCTCCGCCGCCGCCGGGCGCGACAAGTTCCTCGGATAGCACGAGCTCGACAACCGTCTCCAGCACGAACTCGACGTCGTCGACCTCGGATTCGTCACAGGTTTCGTTTGCTCCGCCACCTCCGCCGCCGCCAGGAGCGACGAGTTCCTCGGACAGCACGAGCTCGACAACCGCCACCAGCACGAGCGACAGCAGCATTCAACAACTTCTGAATAGGCTTGAGGCCTTTGCCGCAAATAGTTCATCGGCAACGACTTCGTAATTGACATGACATCCTGAATATTGCGTGGCCATGATCCTCTCCCCAACCTGGGAAAGCGGATTAAGTGAAGCGACGTCAATAAACGTGAGAGCGCGTCTCCCAACCCAGGGGATACGCGCTCTCTTGTTGTCGGGGCAAGTTTGTTCCACGAAAGCTGGACTGGCTTACAGGGGACGTGCTCTAAAAGAAAAATGGCACCTTCGGGCTACACGCGTTCGGATATTTCGTTTCCTTCGGCCGGTGTTTCCTGCGGGGCATGGCTTTACCGCCCCGCCGGCGAGACCAGCGTGAAACGGCCCATCGTCGTGCTCGGTCATGGACTTGGCGCGACCAAGGACATGGGGCTCGATCAATATGCCGCGGGCTTCGCCCAAGCGGGCTATTTGGCCCTTGCCTTCGACTATCGTCATTTCGGCACCAGCGAAGGCACGCCGCGTCAGCTAGCCGGCATTGGCCGGCAGCGCGAGGATTGGCGGGCGGCTATCGGCTTTGCCCGAACGATCGAGGGGGCGGACCCCGGACGCGTCGTCCTCTTTGGCATTTCGTTCGGCGGCGGCCATGTCATCGTCTCCGCGGCGCAAGACAAACACGTCGTGGCGGTCATCGCGCAATGTCCCTTCACCAGCGGCTATGCCTCCTCCCGCACGGTACCGCCTTTGACGACGCTGGGAATCGCTTGGCTTGGCCTGCGCGATCTCTTCAACGCGTCGACAGGCCGCGACCCCGTTCTCGTGCCGCTCGCGGGCAGGCCTGGACAAATCGCGCTGATGACCACGCGCGATGCTTGGGATGGCTTCTACGGCCAGGTGCCGCCCGGCAGGCAAGCGATCAACGGTGTCGCCGCCCGCATCGGCTTTTCCATGCCGCTCTCTTTTCCCGGCCGGCAAGCCCGCAAGATCGCCTGCCCCGTGCTATTTGGAATCTGCGGCAAGGATACCGTCGCCCCCATTGGTCCCACGCTGCGTTACGCCGCGAAGGCCCCCAAAGCCGAGATCGTCCGCTATCCCTGCGGCCATTTCGACATCTATCACGGTGCAAATTTCGACCGGATTTTCCACGACATGCGGCGGTTTCTAGAGCGGCATGTGCCGGTGGGCGGATAGGGGGAAGAGAGGCGATTCCGCCCCCTACTCCCCGTACCAAATCCTATACACCGCCCCGGACTGATCGTCCGAGACCAGCAGCGAGCCGTCCGGCAGTTCCGCGACATCGACGGGGCGCCCGGCATAGCTGCCGTCTGGCTGCCGCCAACCCTCGGCGAAGGGCACGGCCTCACCGCCGGTACCGTCCGGCTTCAAGGTCGAGAACATCACCCGCGCGCCAATGGGCACGCTGCGGTTCCACGACCCGTGTTGCGCGCTAAAAATGCCGCCGCGATATTTTTCCGGAAACATCGTGCCGCGATAAAAGGTCATGCCGAGATCGGCGGCATGGGCGACCATTTCGATTTCGGGAAACACCACATCAGCCGGCGGCGTGGCCTTGGCATAGAGCGAGGTGCGGACATGGCCGCCGCCATACCAGGGAAAGCCGAAATTCTGGCCCGGCTTGGTCGCGCGGTTGAGTTCGCCCGGCGGAATATCGTCGCCCATGCGGTCGACCTGATTATCCGTGAACCACAGCGTCCCGTCCTTGGGGTTGAAATCGAGCCCGACCGAATTGCGGATCCCGGAGGCGAAAATCTCGCGATGCGAGCCATCGCGGTCCATCCGCAGAATCGCCCCCAGGCCGGCTTTCTCGTAAAGCGCCTGCTTCTCCGGCGGCGGAACATTATAGGGCTGGCCGATCGTCACATAGAGCTTGCCATCCGGCCCGATACGGCAGACGCGAGCGGAATGGGCAGACGCTTCCTCGGACACCGGAATGAGCTGGCCACGCGGCACGACGATCCTGGCCGCGAGACCGGGGCTCTCCGCCTTTGCGGCGGCATCGGGGAAGGCGAGAATCCGGTTCTGTTCGACAACATAAAGCGTCTTGTCCGGCGCGAAACAGACGCCATGCGGCATGACCATGGCAATGCCGGGCGCAAAGCGCTTGACCGAGGCGGCGGTATGACGAGGCCCCACGCCGATCACGAAGACGTCTTGCCCATTGGTGCCCACGAAGACCTTGGCCCCATCGGCGCTTACCGCGAGATCGCGCGCACCGGGAACCATGGCAAACAGGCCGATATGGAAGCCGGGCGGCAAGGTGACGCCGGTGAGCGTCCGTTCGATCTCCGGGCGAAATCCGCCGGTTTGCGGAATCTCCACCGGCTTGACGCCATTGGCCAGCAAAGCTGCGACCACGGCGGCCGCAGCCCCCAGGAGCAAGACGAGTCCCCCAGCCAAGGCCACAACACCGCGATGACGTTTTTTCAGCATGGCAACTCCCCGGCCTCGCCATTTTCTCTATCGTGAAAGAATGCTCCTTTTGATGGCTTGGTGCAAAATCCGGGATATGCGCTACAATAGCCGGGTCCAACGGAGTTCACACGGAATTCATGCCTGATATCGCGGTCCTGGTGCTCCAGGGTCTACAGATTGTGTGGGTCAACATCCTACTCTCTGGGGACAATGCTGTCGTCATCGCGCTGGCCTGCCGGGGCCTCGATGCAAGGCGGCGGCATTTCGGCATCATGGCGGGCTCACTGGCTGCCGTGGCCTTGCGGATCCTCTTCACCTTTTTCGTCGTCGCGCTATTGCGCCTGCCCTATCTCAAGCTGGTCAGCGGCCTATTGTTGTTTTGGATCGCCTTCGAGCTGCTCCGGCAAGACGGCCATGCCAAGCATATCAAACCCGCCGCCTCGGTGTGGGACGCCGTGCGCACCATCGCCTTGGCCGATGCCGTCATGTCGCTCGACAATGTCGTCGCGGTGGCCGCAGCGGCCCGCAACTCCGTGCCCTTGATCATCTTCGGCATCGCGGTTTCCGTGCCGCTGATCATCTTCGGCTCGACGCTGATGCTCTCCCTCTTCAATCGGTTCCCGCTGTTGATCACCGCGGGCGCCGCTTTGCTGGGCTGGGTCGCGGGCGGGATCATGGTCTCCGATCCCGCGTTGACCACCTGGTTCGGTGCCCTGCCGGAGACCCTGGAGATCTGGGCCGGGCTTTTGGGCGCGAGCCTGATACTGCTGACAGCGGGCGCGATCCGCTTGGGCCGGAGCCAACCCGCGGCTTAGAGCGTATCCCGCAAAAGTTGCAGGCTTTTGTGATCGAGGAAATGCTTTAACTCATTATAAAGATAACGATTTCTTATCGCATGGGGAGATTCCCCCAAGGGATGAACGCACTAAGCCGGCGAGCAATCCCATAATCCAAGATCCCACTTGACTCATGTCTAAAGCCGGGGGATTAATGTGAACGTATAAGGAACAAACTGGCAATGGAGAGACCAGATGCCGCCACGCAAGCCAGGCGAGACCGGTTTCTTACGCGATGCCATCGCGCGGATCGAGAGCGGTGGCCAAGGCGCCGCGCCCCGTTTCGCTAGCGGGAACAATCAGCGAACGTGGGATATCACGCTCGGGCCTGGCCCGGCAAGCGGCGGCGCAAGGGTGGCAAGCGGCGGCACGCAGCTCGATCATGTTTTACGAGGCGCCGTCGCCCGGGGCGCGTTGCATGAAATCGTGGCGGCGAGTCCCGGCGATGCGGCGGCGGCCTCGGGCTTTGCCTTGGCCTTGGCGGCGCGTTTCGCCGCCACCTTCCACGCGGGCGCGCCGATCGTCTGGATCATCGAGGATCATGCCGAAACCGAGACGGGCGCGCCCTATGCGCCGGGCCTTGCCGCGCATGGAATCGATCCCGCGCGCCTCATCATCGTCGAGACCGCGAGCGGGCAAGACAGCCTCTGGGCGATGGAAGAGGCGTTGAAATGCCGGGCCGTGGCGGCTGTGGCCGCCGAGATCTGGCGCCTCAAATCTTACGATCTCACCGCCTCGCGCCGCCTCGTGCTTGCGGCGAAAAAGAGCGGCACGCCCGGCCTGATGGTGCCGTCAAGCCTAGCCGGATTGGCGCAAAAACTTTCGAGCGCCGCGCAAGCGCGGTTCGAGGTCCGGGCGAGGCCAGGCCCCCATGGCGCCTCGGCCGGCGAGCGCATGCCCCTGCCCGGCTGCGCGGCTTGGGAGATCCGCGCCGCGCGCATCCGGGCCGGTCCGGGGGGAAGCCGTCTGAGTTTGGATCACAATCGTTTCTGGCCGGTCCTGTGGGATCATGAAGAGGCCTATTTTCGTGATGCGTTTCCTCTCCCTCTTTCTGCCCAGGCTCGCCACGGACCGGATTACGCGCAGGCTCGAAGCGCTTGATCCAAGAGCCCTGAATCGAGAACTGCCGCTCGTCACCGTGGCCAAGATCAAGGGGGCCTATCGTCTCGCGGCACTGAACGAGGGCGCGGCCAGGCTCGGCTTGAAGACCGGCATCGCGTTGGCCGACGCCCGCGCCATGATTCCCACGCTCGAGATTCACGACGCCGATCCCACGGGCGACGCGGAAACGCTTCTCGCCTTGACCGATTGGTGCAAGCTCTTCACACCGCTCGCCGCAGCCGACGGTCCAGACGGAATCGTGCTCGATATCACCGGCGCCGCGCATCTCTTCGGCGGCGAGAGCGCGCTGATCGCAACGATCACGCAGCGGTTACGCCGGCAAGGTTTTGACACGCGCGCCGCCATAGCGGGGACGCCAGCCGCCGCTTGGGCGCTCGCGCGCCATGGCGGCCAAAAGAATATCGTCCCGGAGGAAACGCCGGAGACGGCGCTGGCCAAGCTTTTCGGCCCCATGCCACTCGCCGCCCTGCGGATCGAGACCCATGTCATCGCGGAACTCGGCCAAGCCGGCCTGCGGCGGACCGGCGATCTCTTGCTACGGCCCCGCGCGCCCATCGCGGCCCGTTTTGGATCAAACGTTTTCGCCCGGCTCGACGAACTCTTGGGGGTCACCCGCTCGCCCATCTCGCCGCGTTTCGACGCCCCGGCCTTCATGGCCGAACGGCGTTTCGCGGAGGGAATCACCCATCGCGATCATATCGAGGCCGCCATCCTGGCGCTCTGCGCCGACCTCTGCGGCCTCTTGGCCCGCCATGACGAAGGCGCCCGGCGGCTCGATGTCAGCCTGTTCCGCGTCGATGGCGCCGTGAAACATATCGAGGCGGGAACGAGCCGGCCCTTGCGCGACCCCAAAGCCATGGCGCGGCTGTTCCATGAGCGGATCGAGACCATCGGCGAGGAAGGGCTCGAGACCGGCTATGGCTTCGATGTCATCCGTCTCGCCGCCCTCAGCGCCGAGCGGCTCGATGCGGAGCAAGTCTGTTTTGATACGAACGAAGATCGTGCCAGTCTCGACGATCTCGTCGACCGGCTCGGCGCCAGGTTCGGTCTCGCCCGCATCACCCAACTCATGCCCAAGGATACGCATTGCTCCGAACAGGCCTGCGCGGCCTCTCCGGTCCGTCTGCGCGCCCCCGCCTCACGAGGACACCCGCGAGAAAACACGCTTCTCTTGTCCGCCCCGTCTTGGCCCGCCGCGTCTTTACCCGCTCCATCTTGGGACCATGACGGAGACGAGCAAATTCTAGCCCTCCCCGGACGGCCGATCCGGTTGCTCCGCCGGCCCGAACCCATCGATACGATTGCCAGCGTTCCCGATGGGCCGCCGCTGCGCTTCCGCTGGCGCCGCGTCATGCATCAGGTCGCGGCCATCGAAGGACCCGAGCGCATCGCGCCGGAATGGTGGAAAAGCACGGCGCCGGCGCGCGATTATTTTCGTGCCGAGGATACGGCGGGCCAAAGGTTCTGGCTGTTTCGCGAAGGTCTCTACCAAGAAACGCCGGACCCGCGCTGGTTCATGCATGGGCTTTTCGCATGATCCGCTTCGCCGATCCCCGCGGTTACGCCGAATTTGGCGTGACATCGAACTTTTCGTTTCTGCGCGGCGCCTCGCATCCGGAAGAACTCGTGGCGCAAGCAATCGCCTTGGGACTGGCGGGGATCGGAATCGCCGATCGCAATTCCTTCGCTGGCGTCGTGCGCGCGCATGTCTTTTTGCGCGAGAACAAAGCAGAAGCCCGGGGGTTGCGGGCCGTGCCTGGCGTCCGGCTCGTCTTTTGCGACGGCACGCCCGATATTCTGGCCTACCCCCAAGACCGCGCGGCCTATGGCCGGCTCTGCCGTCTGCTGACCTCGGGCAATATCCGCGCGGCCAAAGGCTCTTGTCTGCTCACCCTTGCCGATCTCCTCGACCATAGCGAAGGCCAGCAGCTCATCGCGATGGAGAGTTCGACCTTCGAGCACGCCAAGGAATCAGGCCGGAGCTACCAGGATTTTGAACAGGCGGCCCCGGCTAAGAGCCACCCGGCCGCACTCGGAGAACTCATCGAGGCCGCGCCCGGACGGCTGTGGCTTGCGGCGAGCATGACCTATGGTTCCGCCATGCGCGGCACGCTCGCCAAACGGCGCAAGACCGGTGAGCGGCTCGGCCTGCCGCTCCTCGCCACCAACGACGTGCTGATGCACGATCCCGCGCGGCGGGAGTTGCAGGATGTGCTCACCTGCATCCGCCATGGCGTGAGTTTGGAGACGGCGGGCAAGCGGCTCGAACCCAATGCCGAGCGCCACCTCAAACCACCCGGCGAAATGGCGCGTCTCTTCGCCGAGGCGCCCGAGGCCCTGTCCGAAACCCTGCGCTTTCTCGACGGGCTCGCCTTTTCCCTCGATCAACTCGGCCATGATTATCCGCAAGAGCTCCGCGAAGGCTTCGCCACGCCGCAAGAGGCGCTGGAAGCCTTTGCCCTCGAGGGCGCCGCGCGGCGTTATCCCGGAGGAATCCCCACGCAGGTGAGCACGGCCCTTGTGCATGAGCTGGCACTTGTCGCGCAGCTCGATTATGCCCCCTATTTCCTGACCGTCCACGATATCGTGCGCTTTGCCCGCGCGCAGGGCATTTTATGCCAAGGGCGCGGCTCGGCCGCCAATTCGACGCTGTGCTTTTGCCTCGGCATTACCGAGGTCGATCCCGTCTTCCACGATCTGCTGTTCGAGCGGTTCATTTCGGCCGACCGCCGCGAACCGCCCGATATCGACGTCGATTTCGAACACGACCGCCGCGAGGAGGTGATCCAATATATTTACGCGCGTTATGGACGCGCGCGCGCGGCCCTGACCGCGAGCGTGACCACTTATCGCGCGCGGTCCGCGATCCGCGAGACCGGCAAGGTTTTTGGCCTCTCCGAAGATGTGCTGTCGGCGCTCACTTCGCAAATCTGGCACTTTTCCGCCGCCGATGGCGCGGAAGGCGAAGCCCGCCGCGCGGGGCTCGACCCTACCGGCCCCCATCTCGCCAAGGCGTTGGCGCTCGCGCGCGAACTCTCTGGCTTCCCTCGCCATTTGTCGCAACATACCGGCGGCTTCGTCATCACCCGCACCCGCCTCGACGAAATCGTGCCGCTCGCCAATGCCGCGATGGAAGAGCGCACGGTGATCGAATGGGACAAGGACGATCTCGACGCGCTCGGCATTCTCAAAATCGATATTCTCGCGCTCGGCATGCTGAGCTGCCTGCGCAAGGGCTTCGATCTCTTGAAGGCGCATTACGGCCGGCCGGAAACCCTGGCCTCGCTGCCGCAGGAAGACCCGGCCGTCTATGCGATGATCCAAAAGGCCGATACGATCGGCGCCTTCCAGATCGAGAGCCGGGCGCAAATGTCGATGCTGCCGCGCCTCAAGCCGGCGACGTTCTACGATCTCGTCATCGAGGTCGCAATCGTACGGCCGGGGCCCATCCAGGGCGATATGGTGCATCCCTATCTGCGCCGCCGGCAAGGCAAGGAGGCCCCCGTCTATCCCTCCAGGGAACTCGAAGCCGTGCTCGGCAAGACGCTCGGCGTGCCGCTGTTTCAGGAACAAGCGATGAAGATCGCGATTGTCGCGGCCGGTTTTACGCCCTCGGAGGCCGACCAGTTGCGCCGCGCCATGGCGACCTTCAAAAAAGTGGGCACCATCGGCACGTTCTTCGACAAAATGGTGAAGGGCATGGTGGCGCGGGGTTACGACGAAGATTTTGCCACCCGCTGCTTCAAACAGATCGAAGGTTTTGGCACCTACGGTTTTCCCGAAAGCCACGCCGCTTCCTTCGCGCTGCTCGTCTATGCCTCGTGCTGGATGAAATGCCACTATCCCGACGTGTTCGCTTGCGCCTTGCTCAACGCCCAGCCCATGGGATTTTACGCGCCCGCCCAAATCGTGCGCGACGCGCGCGAACATGGCACGCCGGTGGCGGACGTGGACATCAATTTCTCGGATTGGGACTCGACGCTGTTCGCGGTGGAGCCCGCGGACCGTCTTCCCGTGCATCAGAAACATGTGGACCGCGCGGAAGATATCATGGGCACCCATGCGATCAGGCTCGGGTTTCGCCAGGCCGGCGGTTTGATCGAACACGATATCCGCCGTCTGGTGGCGCGGCGCGGCGCGGGTTACGATTCCATCCGGGATCTCTGGCTGCGGGCGGAACTTTCCCCCGCCGTGCTCGAAAAACTCGCCGAGGCGGATTCGTTCCGTTCGCTGGGGCTCGACCGGCGCGAGGCGCTTTGGATCGTCCGCGGCCTCAACAAATCCGGCGACAAGGACGATCTGCCGCTGTTGAAAGTCCTGAGCTTCATCGAGATCGAGCCGGAGGCCAAGCTGCCGCCAATGCCGTTAGGCCAGCATGTCGTCGAGGATTACCGCCATCTTTCCCTCTCGCTCAAGGCGCATCCCGTCGTCTTTTTGCGCGCGCAACTGTCGAAGCGCGGCGTGTCGAAGGCGTGCTCGCTCCTCACTTTTCCCGCGAACCAGCGTGTGAGTGTCGCGGGCCTCGTCTTGGTGCGGCAGCGGCCAGGCACGGCCAAAGGCACGGTGTTCCTCACCTTGGAAGACGAAACCGGCGTTGCCAATATCATCGTCTGGCCCAAGGTCTTCGAGGCGCTGCGGGCGGTGGTCATCGGATCGAAGCTCATCGCGGTCACGGGCCGGCTTCAGCGCGAGGGCGAGGTCGTGCATATCGTGGCGGAAAAGGCGGAGGATTGGACCCGCGCGCTCAGCCAACTCTCCGTCATGGGGCCGGACCTCCAGGCCATCGCCCGGGCCGACGAGATCAAGCAGCCCCTTCCCGGCCGGCGCGAACCGGTCCTGACCCGGCCGCCCGAACTATTCGACGCCATGCCTTTGCCGGGCTTGCCGGAACACCAAGACGCGCGGCGGGCCATGCCCAAGGGGCGTAATTTTCAATGAGCGCGACGCTAAATCATGTCCTCGATCGAAAAAGTGAACGGCGAGCCTCTCTCGATAGCCCAAGGCGCACCGCTGCGGCTACGGCTCGAACGCCAGCTCGGCTATAAGATGAACAAATATATCGAGAGCATCGAGCTGGTCGAGAGTTTCAAATCGATCGGCGGCAAGGGCGACTATTGGGAGGATTTGGCTACGACTGGTATGCCGGGATTTGAGCGGATTTACTGCAACCCCGGCCGCTCGATACCCTGCATCTCGGGAATGCCGCGCCGCGCCAAGGATAGGACGCCGCGCAGGAGATCGCGGTCTTGCGAGGTGAGGCAGCTCCCGGCCACCTCGATGTCGACTTTGCAATTATAGAAAAACGCGCGGATCTCATGAGCGGCCGCTCCATCCATGAAATCAAGCTCCTCGATCAGCTTTTGAACATTCTCCCGCAGCGTTTCCGCCTCCCGCCGCCGCCGGTTTTGCGCGGTGACGAATTCCCGGACCACGCTGAGCTGATGGATGAACAAGATACAGGAAAACGCCAACCCAATGGCCACGGCATCGCAAACATGGCCCCAGCCGGACACCAGGCTAAGCCCGAGATTTTGCGGGACAAAACCGAGGATGGCGCGGGTGCCGAAGAAGACGACCGACCCCACGCCGGCCCAGACGGCGAAATAATAGACGATTCTGAGCCGCGAAAAATCCTGGTGATAGGCATCGTGTTCCCAGGCTTTTTCCGGCGCGGTCAGCGCGGTGAAGACGAAGCGGACAGCGGCCACCACTGTCAGGAGCACAATCACCCACAGACCGGCCGCAACCGCTTGATTCGCCATTCCGTGTCTCCGGCTTTACAGCGCGTTATTATTATGCGCGCCACCGGTTTTAGTTCAAATCGCGGTCCGCGCAAGGAACGGGCGCGCAAAGCGGCTCCGCGCGATCACTCATTGCTCCAGACTTATCGCGGAAAGCTCTTGCCCGGAACGCTCCGGCACTCGATAAGCCGAGAGGCAGGCACAACCATGAAGAGTCCGCGGCCATGCCAGTTGGGATCGATGACAAGCAAGCACCGCATTTTCTTCCGCCGTCTTGGGTTTTCCCGTTTGAGTTTGGAGCATTGGGTCCGGCGCGCCACCTTCGTCATTGGCGGACTCTGCGTCGGCGGGGCGGCGGTACTGATGGCCTTGATGGCTGATCAATCGCAAGCCGCGTTTCTCTCGGTTCTCAATGTTTCCCCTTATTTGGCGCTCATCGTCACGCCGCTCGGCTTCGGTTTTTGCGTCTTTCTCACCAAGCGCGTGTTTCCGAATTCGCAAGCCAGCGGTATTCCGCAAGTGATCGCCGCGCGGCAGATCGACGATCCCAAGGCGCGTTTCGCGCTGGTCTCGTTGCGTGTCGCCTTCGGCAAGGTCGTGGTGATGATGATAGGCCTACTCTGCGGCGCCTCGATCGGGCGGGAAGGGCCAACTGTGCAGGTCGGCGCGTCGATCATGGGGGCGATCGGCCGGCGCGCACCTATCGTTTATCATCAAGGGCTTCTGATCGCGGGCGCCGCGGCGGGAATCGCCGCGGCCTTCAACACGCCGCTGGCCGGGATCGTCTTCGCCATCGAGGAACTGAGCCGCTCCTTCGAGTCCAAGACCAGCGGACTGGTCCTCGGCTGCATTATCACGGCGGGCATCACCTCGCTTGGACTTCTCGGCGATTATGCTTATTTCGGGTCGACGGCCGCGACCTTGCCGCTCGGGCGGGCGTGGTTCGTCGTGCCGGTCTGCGCGCTCGTTGGGGGCATAGCCGGGGGCCTTTTCAGCCGAATCGTGGTCACCGTCCTAACGGGGAGCGGCACACATGCCCTGCTGCGCTTGACCCGGACCTATCCCGTGCCCTTCGCCATGGTCTGCGGGCTTGGCGGCGCCAGTTGCGGCATGCTCGGCCATCATTCCTCCTTCGGCACCGGCTATGCGGAAGCGCGCGGAATTCTTCACGGCACGACGAGCCTCACGCTCGCCTTCGCCCCGGCGAAGTTTTTCTCGACGGTCTTGTCGGCGATTTCGGGCATACCCGGCGGCATTTTCGCTCCCTCGCTGGCCATTGGCGCGGGAATCGGCGCGGAGTTGCATGCGTTGTTTCAAAGCGTTCCGATTGGGGCGCTAGCTCTTATCGGCATGGCCGCCTATCTCGCTGGCGTGGTCCAAACGCCGATTACCTCTTTCGTCATCGTGTCGGAGATGACACAGGATCATGCCATGATCATCCCGCTGATGGTCGCCGCCTTGATCGCCGACCGGGTTTCCAAACTCATCTGCAAGGGCGGTCTCTATCACGCCCTGTCGAAGCCATTTATGCTCGAGAAACCAGCGCGGCCGGAACACCCGCGAAACCCACGCGTGCCGCATGAGTGACGACAGCATCCTTCGTTTCAACCTCGCCTTCGCCGACCCACCGGGTCGCATGACCCGGCTTTCGCCGCTGGTCCGGCGCTTGGTCGCGCCCAATCCGGGACCCATGACCTTCACGGGTACCTGCACTTATGTGATTGGCCACGGCAAGGTCGCTGTGATCGATCCAGGCCCTGCCCTGCCAGGCCATATCGACTCGCTGCTGCGCGGCCTCGACGGGGAACGCGTGACGCAAATTTTCGTCACCCATACGCACCGGGATCATTCCCCCGGCGCCATTCTGCTCAAGAAGATCACGGGCGCCCCGGTCATCGGCTGCGCCCCGCACTGGAACGCTCGCGCGCCATCGCCCGCCGAAGAGGCCAGCCTGCAACGGGGCAACGACCTCGACTACCGGCCGGACCATGTCATGGCCGACGGCGAAATCGTCCAAGGCCAGGACTTTAGCTTGGAGGCCGTGGCGACGCCGGGCCATACGATGAACCATCTCGCCTTCGCCATGCCCGAGGAAAATACGTTGTTTTCCGGCGATCACGTCATGGCCTGGGCGACGAGCGTCATCGTGCCGCCAAGCGGCTCCATGGGCGCCTATCTCGACTCGTTGGAGAAACTGCGCGGGCGCGGCGAGACAATCTATTGGCCCGGCCATGGCGGCCCCGTGGATGACCCGCAGCGTTTTTTGCGCGGCCTGCTCCAGCATCGCCGGCAACGCGTGGCAGCCATTTTGGCGCGTCTGCGCGTGGGGGACGAGTCCGCCGAGGCGGTCACGGCGGTCATGTATGACGGCCTCGACCCGCGCCTCATGCGCGCCGCCTCGCTCTCCGTGTTGGCGCATCTCGAAGATTTGGCGGAACGCGGCGAGGTTATCATGGAAGGCCCGCCGGGGCCGGCGGCGCGATTCAGCGCGGTGAATTAGGGCGGCAAAACGTTATTTGCTGCCGAACAAATTGCCTCCTAATAGATCGTAGAGGCTAGCGGATCCGGAAGGATATTCTTTCAGCCCACTCCGTATATGACCGGTGCACCGCATATGGCATTGCTTTGACGGCCCGCCTCCCCCAAACCCCCACGTGATTTATATATTTTGACAGCAGTAAATATCTCGAAAACTTATGGACAACAGATTGATACTTTCAGCCTAAAATCTTTTATCGTTGAGATTGTCATGCCTTGCTTCGTCGCACCGAACCAGCTTTTGCTGGTCTTGCGCTCACCGGCAGCACCGCCGGGATTCAATGGCCCTGATTCAAAAACCGGCCCGTGCCCACACCGGACCGGTTAAACCACAGGCTTCGACACCGCCAAATTTGTCTCGAGAAACCATCGGGGGCAGCGCATGACGGTGCACCTTTTGAACAAAAGCCGGATCATCCTAGTCCATATCCAAGAGCAGCCGGCGCATCCGTGCGATGGCAACACCTGCTTTCTGGTCTTGTCTCAAACTTTTGTGGCCTGGGCTTCAAGGGTCCCGGCTAGACCGGCGAGCCGCGGAGGCGGCGTCCACCCCCGGTCAAGCTTGCGCACGACAGCCTGCTCGCATCGGCATATGCGGGACGGCGCCGCGTGACAGCAAACCGGGACCATTCCCTGATCGAGGCCGGTACAATCCGGATTCTCCTTATTGACGACGACCTGCCAAGCCGGACACTCATGCGAACACAATTAGCCATGCTGGGTTTCAATGTCAGCGAAGTGTCCAACGGCCACGATGGGATCGAGGGACTGACGAACGAGCCAGACCTGATCATCGCAAGCATCGGCCTTGCGGACGTGGATGGCACGAGCCTCCTCCGCGCGACGCAAAAGCACAGCCCCAATGCCGCGATTATTCTGATCTCAAACATCCGGGACGAGGCGGGAATCGTGACGGCGCTCGATCTAGGTGCTGACGATTACATCACCAAACCATTCGGGATGGACGAATTTCTGGCGCGCGTGCGCACAGCGCTACGCCACAGACTCCGCCGCCCCAGCGAAAAGCCGGCGTTCCGGACCGGTGGCCTCTGCGTCGATGAAATTCGCCGGAGCGTCACGGTCGATGGCAGGAAGATCAAACTGACGCCGAAAGAATACGAACTTCTCCACATCCTCGTCCAAAATGCCGGCAAAGTCGTCACTTGCGGTTTTATCATGAAACGCTTGTGGTCCGACGATACGTCGCAATCCTACCTTCGCGTCCTGGTTCGTGCTGTTCGCAAAAAAATCGAATCCGCTCCCGAACAACCCATCTATTTATTGACCGTGGCCGGCGTGGGCTACTTGTTGCGAGCGCCCGGTTAGCACCGGCGAAAGATCCGCAAAGCCCCGATCCCCCACAACCTCAGCAAGCGCAGGTCAATCCAGAGATGGGAAGGCTAGTTTTTGATCAAACCGAAGCGTAGCTCTGGCTGACTGCTTCGCCATGCTGCGCTTCGATAAGTCTTTCCAGGGGGCAACCTTTTCGCCTAATTGATGAACGTCATGACCAAGTTGAGAGCAAAGGCTTCTAATAAAGAGGCAATTGTGATCAAAACCGGGGCTGGCGTATAGTTGCACCCACGCTGCTTCCTGTAACGATCAGGCAAAAACAGTGTTACATTTATGTCGAACTTCATTTGAAGCAGCGGGCATTGTGGCAATATTCCGAAAACCACATTGAATTTATACGGCAAACTGAAGTTTTCTGCCTTTACGAAAGGTGCCGGGCAACCGCAGAATCTCCGCAACCAGTATCCGCGGCGAGGTCGAGCGGTCCAGACCATCCGTTACTATGCTCCGCGGCAAGCCGCTGACATTCAAATGTCATCGGTATGAGCGTGACAATGTCTGGCGCCGGGCCTTTTGCTTTAGGGAATAAGGGGGACTAGCCATATGAACATGCGAGAGTTAAGCAGAGGGGCGGCACTCGTTGCTCTTCTGATCAGCGGGAGCCCGGCTTTCGCCGCGGATTTGCCAATATTGGCGGCATCGCCCGTTGATCCATTCGGAGACAATTTCTTCGGCCGCCTTTATCACGCCTATGCCGACGAATGGGGCAAGGATACTCCCGTGACCGACCCCCGCGCTGCGCCCCTTCCGCCCGCTCGCCGCGGCTTGGATCAGATCGCGCCACAGCCCGAGACCTCGCCGCCCTACCCCTTCGGCGAATGGCCCTTCGGTGGCGCCTCGACGATTGGCGGCGCCATTCCGAACGCAGTCGATACGCCATTGCAAAAAGCGCTGCTGCCGGCCTCGGAGGCGCCCGGCAAGTGGTTGGAAGATCAACATATCCAGGTCTACGGCTGGGTCACCGTGGGCGCCAATGTCAGCACGGCGAAGACAGGCTATGGCGGCAACGCTCCCGCAGCCTATTCCTATAGCCCGAACCAGGCCATGCTCGATCAGGCGGTGGTCTACGTGGAACGCGTTCCAGATACCGTTCAACAGTCCCATTGGGATTGGGGCTTCCGTGTAAGCGGTATCTACGGCGAAAACTATCGCTATACGACAGCCTACGGCCTCTTCAGCAATCAATATGTCATTCATAACCATTTCGAGGGTTATGACATGCCGATGGTCTACGGCGAACTCTACCTGCCGCAATTCGCGGAAGGTCTCCTCATCCGGGCCGGACGCTACATCTCGGTGCCCGACATCGAAGCGCAGCTCGCGCCGAACAATTACATGTACTCGCACTCGATGACCTATGCGGTCGACAATTACACCAACACCGGTGTCGTCGGCACGCTGAAGATCAACAAGAATTAGTTGGCCCAGCTCGAAGTGAGCGACGGGACCGAAACCATGCCGTGGAACGCCAAGACCGTTTCCTTGCCTAATGGCTATGTCGGCCAGCGTGACCCGGGCACCCAGCCCACAGGATCCGCCTGCCTGCAATATCAGACCGATTCCGCCAACGACAACTTCTACGGCTGCGCCAATGGCATCAATAAAGGGAACTGGGGATATAACAATCTCCAATGGTTTGGTGGCACCATCTACCATAAGTTCAACGACCAATGGCATATCGCATTCGAATCCTACTACGAGTATCAAAAGGGCGTGAATTCGTCTTTGGCGGGACCCGGCTTAACCGGCACGCCATTCCAATATATGGCCAATGCGCCCTATCTCGCGCAATGTCCGAACGGCGAGACGTCGTGTACCGCCGGAGAATATTCAGCCTTGGCCTATCTGAACTATCGAATCGACTCGATGAACAATCTTTCGCTCCGGGGCGAATTCTATAACGACGAAAGAGGCCAGAGGACGGGATATGCGACCCGATATGTCAACGAAGCGATTGGCTGGCAACATTGGTTCTCGCCCTCGATCGAAATGCGGCCTGAAATCGCGTGGTACCATTCGCTCGATCAAGCCGCTTTCGACAATGGAACCAAGCATGAGGTCTGCATCGTTTCATCCGATCTGACTTGGCACTTCTAGGACATAAAATCTGAACGTTTGGGCACCAAGCGTTCAGACAAGCTGTCCACCCGCCCGGCCGCTCATGGGCCATCAAGCAAGCCTACGGATGTCTTGGACGTCCGTAGGCTTTTTTGTAGGCATGGGATCGAACGGATCCGCCATTTATCGCTACAATTTGGAGTGCATTACCTTCCGCCCCAGGTTACGAAATGGGCTCGCGCGAAAACGGGAAGCGTGGAGGGGAAGGATGCCGCGTCAAAAAGTTGCTCTCGTCACGGGCGCCGGCACCGGCATTGGCAAGGCCTGCGCGTTGGCTTTGGCGAAGGCGGGTTATAGCCTCGTTGTCACGGGGCGGCGCCTGGAGCCGCTGGAAGCCACCGCCGGCGAGATCGAGGCCGCAGGCGGCACGGCGCTGCCGCTTAGCTCCGACGTATCCGATCCTGCCTCGGTTGCCGCCCTCTTTACGCAAACGCAGCGTCTATTCGGGCGGCTCGACCTCTTGTTCAACAATGCCGGCATTGGCGCGCCGGCCATTCCCCTGGAAGACTTGACCTACGCGCAGTGGAAAGCCGTGGTCGACATCAACCTGACCGGCGCCTTTCTCTGCACGCAGCAGGCGTTCAAACTGATGAAGTCGCAAAACCCGCGCGGTGGCCGGATCATTAACAACGGCTCGATTTCCGCGCATGCCCCGCGCCCCTTCTCCGCCCCCTATACCGCGACAAAACACGCCATCACGGGCCTCACCAAGGCAACCTCGCTCGATGGCCGCGCCCATGACATCGCCTGCGGGCAAATCGACATCGGCAATGCCGCGACTGAAATGACGGAACCCATGGCGCAGGGCATTCGCCAGGCGGACGGATCGCTCAAGGCCGAGCCGCGGATCGACGCCAAGCATGTCGCCGATGCCCTGGTTTACATGGCGGGCCTGCCGCTCGGCGCCAATGTGCAATTCATGACGGTGATGGCGACGAACATGCCGTTTATTGGGCGGGGGTGAGAGGGCTGGCCGGACGTTTCACAGACCCGGCTCTACTTCTCCCCCTCATCCTCGATATCCCCGGCGAGCGCCTGCGCCCGCTGCATATCGGCATCGGGCTCATGCCATTTCGTGCGGGAGACCGAACGGATGTCGATCTTCGTCTGGTTCCCAACGGGTTCGACCCGGATCGTGACATCGGCGGGGAACCCCATCACGAAGGAGAAAGCGACGGCGTCGATATGACCGGGCGTGGGGTGGCTAGGATTAGTGTGGCTAGGACTGGGGTGGCCGGGACGGCCGGGGCGGCCCACAGGGGCGGCAGGGATTGCGGCAGCCGGAGGGACCGTAGGGGCGACCGCCTCTAAAATCGTCCAGTGGCGGGCGGCGACGATTTTGACGATCCCTTTAAAAGCCTCCAGCGGATCTTCATCGAGGACGACGGGCTGCACATCGGGATAGAGACGCCGCTGCGCCTCGAGGTTGGCTGACGAGGGATTTTCCGGCGTGAGGCCTTTGCGGCCCGAGACGGCCGGCGCGGCATGGGAAAAGAGGGGAGGATCGCTGGGATCGGTCGAGACATCGTCCACGATGGGGACGCCACGGGCTTTCGCCACGAGAAAGGCGGGATAGGCCAGGACCAGAGCGGAAAGAAACAGGCCCGCAAGCAAATGCCCTGTGCCGTGATAGCCCGTGCGCCAAATCACCACCATCGCGATAAGAGCGAAGAGGATCGAGAGACCCGCCATGACCACGGCCCCACCCTCGATGGCAATCGCCGCCGTGGGATCGAGACCTTTGCGCGCCATCAAAATGCCGAGCACGGCGACCGTCAGCGCGAAAACGGCGCAACTGCGGCTCCAAGCAGCGGACCGTACGAGCGGCTCTTCCAGAAGGATGCGGCGCATGCGGGGTTATCCGGGGAAGGCGCTAATGGGAGGCACCTCTCCCGTGTCCCTCAAACCCTATCGTCCGGCAAGCGGTAATCGCGAAAAATCTCGCGCAGCCGGACCTTGTTGATCTTGCCCGCCGCGGTGTGGGGAATTTCCTCGAGATATTGGACATCGCCGGGTATCCACCATTTCGCGATCTGGCCCTCGAAAAAGCGCAACAGGCCTTCGGGGTCACGGGCGCTGCCCCGCGCCGGCACGACGACGAGCAAGGGACGCTCGGTCCATTTCTCATGGGACACCCCAATGACCGCCGCCTCCGCGACGTCGGGATGCGACATCGCCAAATTCTCGATCTCGATGGAGGAGATCCATTCCCCGCCGGATTTGATGACATCCTTGGAGCGGTCGGTAATTCGCATCGTGCCGTCGGGTTCGATCGCGGCAATATCGCCGGTGTCGAAGAACCCGTCCGCGTCGAGGATTTGCGCCTCCTGGCGGTAATAGCCGGCGGCAATGCAGGGGCCACGGACCTTGAGCCGGCCCACCGTCTTGCCGTCCCAGGGCAGGCGGACGCCCTCGTCACTGGTGATGATCATCTCGACGCCAAAGCGCCCGTCAGGAAACAAACGCTTCACGTAATTGGGCTGAAGGAGCGATCGTATAGTTCCATTCGCCGTGGAAATCGGCGCGTTGGATGTTGAGGCTTTTCATTTCGTCGTTTGAGACGAT
>Ga0187852_1000092_pt1 | contig 94088 bp, 109 predicted proteins | sample June2016WEW_6_40_FD_134511 | JGI IMG/M metagenome (GOLD analysis project Ga0187852, IMG submission 134511) | Peatland microbial communities from SPRUCE experiment site at the Marcell Experimental Forest, Minnesota, USA - June2016WEW_6_40 | ecosystem: Environmental > Terrestrial > Soil >... | reverse complement strand
TCAAGCATATCATTGGATTCTAGCCATTCTTCTAAGAAATCGCGGAAGGTGTTTGTGCCGCCTTCCAAAGTGAACCCGTTTGAAATCTCCAAATTAACTTTGACGTCGACTGAAGCCTGGATACGCGGGACAAAAGAGTATAAAGCCTTGAACTTGGGCAGGTCTTCAACAGGTGTGACTCCCCAGATGCGATCCCAAAGTGACGTGTAGGGGCTGCTGACAAAGCCGATTCCTGAAGCTGCCAAGTTATAGTTGTTGACGTACTGCATTAAGTTCCAATCGCCACGCCAAGCAACCGGAACCTCTGTATCACGCTGCGAAACTGCTACGGCGTTTGGCACATTGCGTAGCGGGTTAGGCATAGTTAATGAGAGATCTTTGCGGAGAGGCATCTGTGCACCTATTCCTTTTCTTCAACTTTAGGGCGGGTCAACTTCAGCGGATATTTCGATTTCATCAATCACGATATCTCGCATTAAGTCGACGCCGTTAATTTTGAAACGTAATTTACTCATCTTCACGTTCGCGACTTCTAAGCCGAGGACTTTGACGATTTCGTCTTTAGCACAAGCAAGTAGCAGAGTCTTTTCCATTCCTATCATCTTCGATTATTTTTTCGTAAATAAACGGAATCAGTGTTCTAATGTGTAGTCATAAATAGATGTAGACCTAACAATTAACTTTCAAGGAGATGCTGGGTAAATGACTACTCCAAAGAAACAGCATTTTAAAAGAAATATTGGAATCGCCGTTGCAGTGATAGCAATAATGCTAATAAGCGCAGTAGGTTTCACAAATGGTTTTTTTACTTCATGGATAGACGGTTCAACACCTAATCCAACTCCGCTATCTGGTGTACCGCTTCAAACCCCAACGTCAAACCAAACAGTTCAATCAACGTCTACGTCGACTCCAACATCAGCAACAACTCAAAATCCTGAACAGAATCAACCTGTCAGCGCTGGCAGCAACATCACAGCGTTAAGTTCCGTAACCAACGGGCTACAACTATCAATTACTCTTACAGCAAACAAGACCACTTATGTTGTAGGAGAGAACGTGGAGATAACCTTCGCAGTTACTAACGTAAGCAACCAAACCCTAAATTTCATCAACCAAAACGGAGATTCAAATTTCAACTTTCAAGTTTACAACAGCACAAACAATGCAGTCTATTCGTGGGAATTCGGGGCTTATCCGCTTGACAACTGGAATGTAACTTTGGCGCCTAACGAAAGCTATACGCAAAATCTTATCTGGGGTTCAGACAACATTTTCCCAAGTATGGGGGAACAAGTGCCGTCAGGGGCATATTACATTATAGGCGAACTTGGATTCGTCGCTAATTACAACCCAGTTCAGACAACACCACCAAACTTTCAGACAGCGCCGCTAAACCTAACAATTACCAATCCTTAATCAATGGGAACCTTATTTTGGAAAGAGTTTTTCAAAGTTTTTTCCATTAATCATCCTCGATTGGTCGCTTTTTCTTAACTACAGCTACGCCTTTTCCTTGAGGCATCGCGGTGACGCCAAGCAAGTTGCGAGCCATAACTTCCACGCAGTCTAAAGCGTCGTCATGTGCGCTTCTTGGGAATTGGACCCACTCTTGGTAGAATTCGCTTTGCGCATAGGGCCAGGCGGGGTTAAGGGTTGCACGTCTGGATTCGAAATGGCTGCTTAATGGGATCAGTCTTTCTTCTTTGCCTTTGCTGGTTACTGTTGGCACGATCGGGAGGCCTTGCAGCTGGGGCATGTACATGATTACTTTTTGAAAAGCGTTTGACTCCACATAGATCTTAGCATAGTTGTGGATCCCGTGAAGCTGCAGCAGGAGTTGCATTGCAGCGGGATAGGGCAACAGCTTGGCGTAAACGTCATAGAGATACATCCGATTAAGAACGCGGTCATAGCTCGCGGTGCTAACTGCGAATAAGTCGCCTTCGCCGAGAGCTGGGTCCACACCGGCGTATTTTGGCAAGTGAGGCGAGGGCACAAAGTTGTTATCTGTTTCATTCCAGGGGTGCAGCCACTCCGACTTAAGCAGGTCACCCATCATGCCTGTCGGGTCATTTTGATATTGGCTGTTAAAGTAAACCGTGCCGATATCGGTTTTTTTCTGTATCAAGCGCTCATAAGACCATACTTGCGGCCAGAGCACTTGGGGTTCTTCGCCTTTCTCGACGCCCTCATAGTTTTGGATGGCTTTATAGATTTTGAATGGCCAACCTTTGCCGCCTTTCTCCACTGACTGAATCAAGTCATTATAGAGATCTGCGTAATGCCACCGGGTCCCAATTACTAAAGTGGCGCCATGCGAAAACAGAGTTGTCAGCAGGACCTTGAAGAACCATCGGTTGACTTTCTCAAGCTGATTTGGCGTGTTAACGTTTTCTTCATCAATGATGTCGTCGGCAATGATCAGGTCAAAGCCACGCCCAGTTAATGAGCCGCCGAGACCGCAGCCATACAGAGTTGGAAACTTGCTGATGGTTTTGCGATTAACGAAAAATTCGCTATCGGTCCATTTCTGCGGGGTCTTGGGCTTCAGATCGCCAAAAACGCTGATGTAGTGCTGATCGTTCTCAATCCGGTTGCGTATGGCCGCAACAGTTTGCTCGGCTAGAGGAGCGGTTTTGCTGACGATCCCAATTCTAATTTCGGGAAAGTTCCCAATTAACCAGGAAGGATAATTTATGGAGACGCATTCGCTTTTCGCGTGTTTCCGAGGAGCTTCCAAATGGAACTGCTTTAACGCTCGACTATGCCAGGGCAGAGGGCTAAAATGTGCTGGGTCGTTTTGTGGCTGAAGCAGTTCATACCATTCGTCTTGAAACCAAGCAGTATCAATGTACCCGAGATAACGTGCGTAATACTGCAGATTACTGTGGGCCAGTTGCTGTCTCTGCTCTTGTGAGAGCCTCTTCAGCGCGTAGTAGGGCTTTTCTATCATCTTCAGACATCTTGGTCATATCAATCGTTATTTTAGTCTCAGTCTTAGCATTGACCTGCATGACATTATTCTGCTGCACAACAACCGCCGGCGATATTTGCTTAGGCAACAAACCTAAACTTTGCCCAACCTCAATCTCGGCTTTAATAGAGTCAATAAACTTGCCAATCGCGCCAACCCGAGCATTAGGCGACTTACAGGTCTTCATCAAAAAAAGGGCTTCTTCCCGAGCCAACTGCAACTGATGAAACAGCGCCTTGCCATCTTCATGAGCCTCTTGATTCGCCCAGATAAACGGCTCCCAATTCGCACGGTCTTCCAAATCATCAAGCAAAGCAGCCTCAGTGCATTCAAATTCAACAGCCATCTGCCTAAGAGCTAAAGGATTTAGGTGACCGCTATGATAGGCTATGAGCATTGTTTTGCGTCGATGAAAAAGCGGCAAGGTCATTCTCACCATTGGTTCCTTTGGCTGTTTACCCGCTGCGCAGACTTGTTGAGGCGTTTCTGAGGTTATTCCAAGAGCCTCTTCCAACGCTGCTATACGCTGGCCTTCAATATCTTCTTGGGGAGTCGACATAACTTGACACTTCAACCGATTCTGTTAGCTTTCATTTTCTGTGCATCAAAGAGGTAGCGTTGCTTCTCAGAGGCTTCAATTAACTCGTTAACTGCTCTTGTAGATGAGCGAACTTCAAGGTAAAACTTTACGCCTTTCTCAGTTAACCGGTACATTTCACTATACCGGGTATTTGCAGCAGACGTCAAACGTTTACCTTTAGGCGGCTTACTTGTAATCGTAACTTCAACGAAACCAGTCTTCACCAAAATATCCAAGATATTGCGCAAAATCAGGCAGTTAATATTGACCTTGTACATGATATGAGTAATTTTTAAGGGCTGACTATGTAGCACTTCGAAAACCGCATAAATCAACTCTGCTTGAGAACGCCTCAATTTTCATTCACATCCACGATTCGCTTAATAGTGGCAATCCGATTCTTCGCAGACTCGACAATATCCACGAAGACAATCTCCTGCAGACCCGTAGGTAAATCAGCGATCCCGCATAGAATTTCCAGCCACGCTTTTTCCTTTTTAAAATCCATACTTCCACATCACCACGATATTTTGATTAGCAGATTTTGAGAAAATAGTACGTCAAGCATATGCTTAACACAGAACTGATAAGCGAGATCGCCACGGGCTTTGCAAAGCGGATCCAGCTTCCGTCAATAGCTTTGCAGTTTTCCAATTGCTCAAGACGCTTGTAAATGTGAGGCAAATGATTGCTAACGATAGTGTCAAGTTGTTTGATGATGTAGTCCTGCTTAGTCTCAATTGTAGCCAAGCGTTCTTGAATTGTTGGCATTACTGTAGTGCACCTTCCCTCTGAGATTTCATGAAGTCTTCAATTGTTTCTTGCTCAATCTTAATGTGAGGATCTATTGCGCCTTCCCCGCGTGTATCCTCTAAGACTAAGCCAATAATGTCAATGAAGCCTTCAGGAAAAACTGCTGAAGTAGGCGGATCTTCTGGAAAAGCCCGGCTGAGTTCAGCTAAAACTTCGCCATCAGTTACCGTGTTAATTGTTTCTTTCTTTAAACGGTCGAATTTACCAGTGTATCGAATGAAGTTTTTAGCGACTCCGCTGGGAGTTTTTCGATGCGGTATAATGGTACACTCCAAATCTATTTTTAGCCTTGGCTAAAGGCTAGACAGGGCGTTAGTCCGTAGGCCTCTACACTTGCGAGATAATAGCAGTAGCAAGTCAGCAAGCACATGCTTATAAAATCTATGATTGCACTAACATTTCAATTTACGGCAACCATTTTTCGCTTAGTCCAGTGTCTGGACAACTTGCATATGGAACGTTCTATTATGTAGTTTTAAATATCCTAATTGAGTTTCTGAATTGGGGGGCTTAAAGAAATGAAGCGTAGAAACTACATAATTTCGATTGCGCTGATTGTTATAGTTATGGTAGGTTTAGTGGTGTATTTTGGTTACAGTTCGATTGGAACTGAATCGCCAGCAAGCACACCTCCTCTTTTGTATACTCCAAGCGTTTCTCCTCAAATCATTAATGCTTCGCAAGGCTCGACACAACAAGTAAACCTCACTCTTACATCAATTTGTTCTACAAAAATAGAAATCCCGATAGAAGCCCTCACGATTAATGGCTACACAATCGGCATAAGTGACAACGTCAATGCTAGTTCGCCTTGGAGTACATCTGTTCAAGAAGATGTTTTCAACTACTCCTTTAGCCTCAATCAACTAATTCTGCAACCATTTAAGTCAAACTCGACTATAATTACAATCAACTTGACAGATAGCTTCAACGAGCAGCCAACTACGTTAGGAAGCTATTCATTAGACATCAGTTTTGGCAAAATTATTTTCCTTTCTCCACCTTCAAAGTACGATATTTCATATTCAGGGGGTTTTCCCATAGTAATGATACTTGCTCCTTCTGCAAATCTTGTTTCTTCTTTAACTACAGGTGAATATCCAAGCTCTCCGCCACCTAATCTTCTCAACATAAGCGGTAATGTAACTAACACTGGAGAAACCACAGCATATAATGCAGGATTGCATGTCGTTGCGTATACTTCCACTGGGACAGTAGAAATTAACGTGACTGTTCCTTTAGCATATGATGAGACATTCAATCAGGACTTTGGAACCGGAGCTGTTGGCGGTGGATTAATTGGTGGAAGTTACACTGTAACAGAATTGGATAGTGGGCAGACCGTTGATATATTTTCAGATATTTATCATGAAGGCACCGTTACTAATTGGACTGTAACGCCTGTGTGGACAAATACTCCCTAATCATCATTTCTTTTATTCTGCAAATACAATAAACGGTAAGGGCTGTTAACGAGATACTCAGCAACTCGCGTGCGCTTTTAACACTTATGAGAGCCAGCCTCACAAATCTTAAACTGCATAACGTAGAAATAGACTAATTCGACAACAAGAAAGCAAAACGGGGGCTAACCTATGTTCCTTGAGGATTAACGATTACTTCTATCGAAACAGGAAAACCAGAAGCCCCATTATATTTTGAAGACTCTGAAGGAAACTCAGCTTGTCCCAAATTGACTGATATAATATATCTTCCAGTTGGGGCATTTCCTGCCCATTGAATGGTGAAGATAGTAGAATTAGACGTTTCTGGCTGCAAAGTCAGTTGGCTTTGGCTGATGGTATAGTTAAAAACTGTGTCTTGCGGAATGGATGGATTCCAATCAGTCACATTATTCCAATTGTTATAGAAGCTATCATAGGAAATTAACGTAAGATTTTCAACTGGTACGGTGAATTGTGAAGAGCACATCGATGTAAGAGTGTAGTTTATTTGTTGAGTTGAACCCTGAGTGATATTTAGAGCTCCTGAAGATGAGTTTTGACCAACAGGGTCATAATAAGCGATATATAGAGATTCAGGATTAGCAATAACAGTCCTGTTTGAGAAGTAAACTAATGATATTGAGCTTATAATAACTACGGCAGCTAGAACAGCTAAAACGGGCAAGTATTTGCGGTTCATTTCTTGATTCAACCTTTTACCTATTGATTACCAACTTTAACACAATCATCCGCTGAGCAACATATAATCGTATCTATTAATACACTACAGTCAAATGCTGTTCAACAGTTCGATAATTACCCAATTGCCCGTTATTAACAGGATATATGTTAAAATTCAGCTTATTTCAATCAAATGGAAGGCTAATCTCTATGATCTAATTAATATCCATACTGGCATGTGCTTACTTCACAGTCTCTGATTGCGCAATAAACGTTTCAGAAGGGTCCAACATTGGTTTAACCATAAAAAGTAAATCACGATATTTCTTAATGAAGTCATGACCAGCAAGTGAAGTCTTATAGAATGTAGATTTGCCGATTTCCTGCTTAGTCAATAAACCCGATTTAATCAGTCCCTCAATTATCTCGTAAAAAGGCAAGCTACTGACGTTTGCCTTGAGTGCGATATGAGAGATAATTAAGGGCTTAGCACTGCAGCAGTCAAGAATATCGTAAATTATCCGAAGTTTATGTCGATTGCGGTTTCTTCCCTTAGCCATCTTATGCCTCGCTCGTTTTATGCTTCGAAATGTACTGTAATGATACGCTTAGACGACGCTTGGAATTCGACTTCACGAGCTCCCGATTTATCCTGCTATCATTTCTGCCACTAGAGCCATGACCAACACGCTTAACACGCCAACCATCCAAGTTACTTCGGATCAGCTGAGGATTACTCGTAACCAAATAGAAAGGAATCTCCGGCAGTTGAGACGTATAGCGCTCAGCAACAAAATTCAGTAAACGCTTCCCTACACCGATGCCCTGATAATCAGGCAAAACCACAAGACGACTAACCCTAAAATAATTAACAAGCATATGCACGTGCGCAACAGCAATAAACGCAATGGGCTTATCTCCCAACTTGGCAACATAGCAGCGAACACCGGCGCCAAGGCGTTCAGTATTCAAATAATGATGCTCCCTAAAGATCTGCCACATGGATAAATTGCATTTATGAATTGAGAGAATAATTTGGGGGTGATATCGTTTTTTTTTACATTAGTATAATCAAAGAATTCTCCAGTATCAACATTATATGTCCAGTCAGGTTCAAGCCAATCCAAAACATCAAAATGGCAAGTGACAGCTATGAACTGCTTGCCTGGATGATGCCGAATTGCCCTGCTTATCGCATAAGAGCCAATTTGAGCAACATTTCGGTCAATCACTGAAGTAAACTCATCAAAAACTACAAGCGACTGAGGCAAACAAAGTGCATGAGCAATATCAACCCGCATCTTTTGTCCCTGACTCAAAACACTGTAGCTTTTCAGCCATGCAGGAGGCTCACTAAAGCCAGTACTTGATAATGCGGCGCCAAGCTCACTTATGGTAAGTTCAGTTGGGAAATCATTTAGAAAACAAGGCTCTTTGTATCTTTCTTTAAGATCAGCATAATAAGCCTCTGGCCAACAATGCCGTGCTATACTTGTTTTTCCGCTCCCAGATGAACCTACGATACAGCCTATCTGCCAGTTTAGGCCTTCAATCGGAATATTTCCTTTAATGTGCTTCTCAAGCTTCACGTCTTTAAGATCATATGTACTGGTAATTGCTTGTTCTCGGTAAGTATTGCCGGCATGCCAGCTGAAAACCAAATCAAAAGACGGCATCTATAGATTCAGCAACCCCGCATCATACCCTTCAGCCGTAAGCTTCTCCCAAGCAGCCTTTTGAGCTTGCTCATCGAATTTCTTGCCCTTAAAACCGCGAATAATTATTTCGCAGGTCTCAGGAATCATATTACTGCCGCCATGCTCTACGCTGCTACTCAATATTTTAGAAAGGTCTTCTCCCACGGCAGAAAGCAACGATTCCAAATCAGATCGCTCACCCAAACCGTCTATTTTTATATACTCTGCGCGGTCTGCTTCTCGATTATGTTTACCTCGTAGCTTGTTTAGTTCTTGGCCAACAATTAGTCTTTCAGCTTCGGTAAGAGGCCTTCGCAGAACAGGACCAAAAAACTCGCCATGAGCAATGCAAACGTCAACGCGCTGCTCACCATCAGCAACGATACCGTCAGCATCGGTGATAATTGGAACCAGCCAGCCATAACGCTGCAAACTATGCCACAACTGCTCTTTCTGCTTAACAGTCATTCGATTAGGATTCCCTTCATGATGCTTCAAAAGCCGAAGATCCTCAAGTTTCAAGTCATCAAGAAGTGGAACTTTCAAACTTGTTTTTTTCTCACTCATTTTTTTCACCAAATAACCCTAAACTTTTCAATAACTCGCGCTGCTTTTGCTGCCGCTTCTTAGCACGTTTCTTCTCATGATTCCCCATATTTTGGTCCTTCCTCTTTTACTTCCTCGTCAAATTCTTTTTTACTCTTACCCCAAACCTCAAAACCGAACTTAGTAACAGCCCACCTGTGACCCCGCTTCTCAAACAAAAACTCGCCAACCTCAAAATGCAAACGCTTATTCATCCTAACAATACGGCGGCTTACATCATAATACCTCAAATGATATTTCGCCAAGGCGACGTCGACAGCTACATCCTTTGGGAAAACTCCTGAATCCCCAGCAATCATAAGCCGCTGAAAAATCTCACTGTCAACCTGATCGCGGAAAGCGTACCGCTCAAGCATCGGCATATCGATGTCACTTTCACCTAGCGCCTTAACGCGATGGCGGATCCAACGCAGCTCATCAAGAATTTGCTCGTTCTGCGCTAAAACCTTCTTGGTTAGGACCTCATGATATTTTTGGCGCCCCAGCTTGTTTTCAATGCTCCGCGGATCCTTTTTATGGACTTTTTCAACCCTATTTTCCGCCGTTTGAACAGACTTTTCGGTAGATATTTGTTCCACTTGTTCAATCATCGATAGCCACTCCTTGAAGCATCATAGAAAATGGCAGTGTCTTGACCTGATCAGACACGCTAAGAAATGGCAAAGAAGAAAGCATGGAAAAAGACCATGCGAAAAAGCCCTTTAGAATAGGTCTTGAAAACTTTAAACAGAACTTTACATCCGAAATGGCGCAAAAATTGCGATTCAACAAGAACCCTCCTTAAGGCATCGCTCAAGCCCCTGCTCGCAGCGGGCGCAACTACGGATCTCCAAACAAACATTCCTATAATGATCACATTCGCTCCGCAACTTCCAGGGACAACGGCGACAAGGACAATCAACCGTCATCTGCAAACTCATCTTACATACTCCCCGAGTTTACTTTGCTTCTCATCCAACCGCTTAGGATCCGCTTCGCCATCGTTTAGTCGAATCAAAGCCTCATTAAGCCGCTCAATACCTGCCGCCAACTTTTCAGCCACGGCGCTATCCAACACCGGCAGCTTAACCATATGCTGATAAATCGCGCCCGTCAACTTCTCAACCTCCAAAATACGGCTATTAGTAAACTTAATCGCCTCACTATTCCGCCTAACCTCCTGCTGCAGCTCATAGCGTTCCTGGCTAAGTCCGATCTCCTCAATGCCCTTATGGATCTCCGCTTCAAACTTGTTAATGCTCATCGGCGCAGTAACCTTACGTTCCCGGCGGATTACATCCTCTTCCTTCTGATAGGTCCGATCAATAATTCCATACAGATCCTTCTTAGTCACACATTGAAAACCGTCGATGCGCCTGCCATGATAATCCTTGTTAAACTCAACTGTCTGCAAAACCAAATCCTGCAGACAATAACCCAGCCGCCCTTCAACAATCTCGAACCACCTGTTAAGCGCTAAAAGACAAGCGTCATGACTCATCCCGCCGACGTCGCAAGCGATATACCCAGAAACCTGCTTTCTCTCCGCCCCAAAACAAACATGAATCTTAACCCCCCCAATGAATTCATCGTTTTCCCAATGCTTCAGACTTTGACAGACTTTCGCAAGCAAAGTCACATTATGCACGCAAAGTGGAACGAACCGCACGGTGTGGGTGATTTTGTTGCAGTAAGCCCCCTGGTATGGCTGCACAACTTTACCTTTATCAAGCAGTTTCTTGCAGACAACCCGAACCGTAGAATACTGACCAGACGTTATTTCCTTTGGTTTTTTGTCATTATGGATAATTCGGGCAATCTCGGCAGGACGCAGTTCTACCTCAGAAGCGTCAATAACATGAAAAACCCGTGATTCAATCGAAAAGCCTCGGCTGCTAAGCTTATTACGCTTATCCTGTGAAGTGGACACTAAACAGTTTACACTTAAGTTACTATTGCTGTTTGTAGAGTTATCAGATGCAGCCACCAAAAAATTAAGCCTCCACCGAGTTGGATAAAGCATCATTTATTTTCGCTTTCATTTCTTCCTCGAAAGCGTCATTACAAAGCGTTAGGTCATCTAACGTAATGGAAAGTTTCCTATTTTCTTCCCATAGCAGTCGGTTTTCTTTTTCTAGAACAGCGATTCTTTCTTCGTATGTTAGTAAGACGCGCTGAATTTCTTGTAAAACATCAGATTTAATTCGGTCTCTTATTGAACTGTCGCCGTTTTGAATCATCGTTGCCTGCCTCCAAAACGTCGATGCTCAAGAGCTCCCCGCCCGGGACATGAGCCGCCGCCATGCGAACAATGCCTGTTGGTAAAACTGTACCGCTTACACGAAATATCGGTTCCAGCAGCAAACGCCAATTTTGCGAACTTGCAGAAAAACAAGTCCTTAGAGCACGTATCAATTATGGCGCAGTCTTTTGATAATGGATCACTTAAGCAGGGATAGTATCCAAGAAGGCACGGAGGCTTAAACGAATCGGCAACTTTGCTCATTGGTTGCTTCCTCCTCTGGGCTGAAACTTAGAGCAAGCGCTGCTTGAGGCTAGCTGATTAATTGATTTCTTGCCCTTCAGGGTGGGCTCAGAGCAGCGGCCACACCAAAAAACACAGTCCATACAAAGGAAAACTTTGGACTCTTGTCTTTTAGCGCCTAACGTAGGGCTTTCTAAATACTCAAAAAAAGAAGCTAAAAAAGAAAAAATTCTAGTACTTTTTCGTACATAAGTGGGCGGGTCCGACGGGAATTGAACCCGCGACCCCCGGATTAAAAGTCCGGTGCTCTAGCCTGACTGAGCTACGGACCCGCTAAAGTTCTGTTGCGGCTATAGGAAAATGTGTGGGGGTTTTTTAGCGTTTCTATTAAAACTTCACTAAAAAGAAATAGGATGAGGGGTTGTTAAGCTGTCAGGACGGTTGACATGAAGCCTTTGATTTTGTCATGCGAGTTGATGATCGCCTGGATTGTTCTTCCCCCTTTTTCGGTGAGTTTGTAAACTCTTTTTCTCTCCATCCATGCTCCCTCCACTAGGCCGTTGCGCTCAAGCGAGTACAGGAGTGAGTAGACTGTGCCTGAGCTGACTAAGAAGCCGAACTTGTTGTGGATGAAGGATATCACGTCGTACCCGCTTATGGGTCCGTTTTGCAGTTCACTCATTATTATGGTGTCCATGAAGGTTTTGATTACCCGCTCATGCATTTTCTTGATTATTCTCGCTTCAGATTTTTCGCCGTTGACGGTTATTGTTAACGCCACCATGTTTTCGCACGCTCAGCATTGTTTATTCTTGTTTAGATATATAAGGTTTGTTCTGATTTAGAATAGTATGTTGTAACAAGAATAAACATGTTTAAACTAACCTAAACTCAGCTGGCGTTGATTATACGGAGTTTATCAACGTTGAAGTTGACAATTCTAAGTCACATATCACGCATAATGCTTCGACGCCGCGGTCATTTATTGAGTTAAAAATGTAAACGTCTCATGGCGCTGGCAGAAAGATTTTGACTTTTTCATTGCATAAACGCGTTTTGGTGTTGTTGAATTTTACTGCAAAGTTTCTATTTCGCTGGTTCAAGATTGTATTTTAATAGCTGCCGATATATGTGCATGTTAAGAAACGTTATTTGTTCTTTTGCGGTAAAAGTGTTCGGTGCCTTAAAATTGATTTCATGGAAATATACATTTAAGAGATTAAATGAAGAATACGAAATTGCTAAGAAGAAGCAGCAAGTGTTAGACAATCTTTATACAAGCGGAAGGATTTCGCTGTCGACGAGGGACTCTTTTAACTCTGAGATCGGTGCAGCCATAGCCGCTATTGAGAAGCAGCAGAAAGACTTAGTTGAAGGAATGCAGGCGAAGACGATGGAGTTGGAGAATCAGCTTAAGACTTTGGAGACGCTTCTCGCTAATTATGAGATTCAGCATGTAGCGGGAGAAATTGATGAGGAAATTTACCAGAGAGAAATTAGCCTACTTACAACCGGGTTGGAAACAACCAAGAACGAGTTAATCACGATCAAGCAGGTGACAAATCAGCTTTCTTCGCCGGTCGCGTCGGTGGTGGAAGCGCCAGCAGTTCCTGAACCGGTTGCTGCCCCAGTGATAGCCGAAGTTGCGCAGCCAGCAGTTGTTGAAACAGCCGCCCCGATCGTTGTTGAAGCTCCCCCGATTGAAACCGTGGTTGAGCCAGCGCCGATTGAGCCTGCTCCCGTTGAAACCGCCCCAGTTGAGATTTCTGTTGAAGCAGCAAAGGCAGATGCAGCGCCAGTTGAAACCGCTCCCGTAGAGCCAGCCCCAGTTGAAGCAGCGCCCGTGGAAGCAGCCCCCGTAGAAACTTCGCCCGAAATCGCCGTGCCCGTTGACCCCGCTCCAGTTGTTGAAGCTCCGCCCGTGGAAGTTGCGCCCGTTGAAGTCGTCCCAGTTGAGGCTCCAGTCGAAGCCGTCCCAGATGAAACCGCCGCCATTGACGTGACTCCAGCCGAAGTTGTCCCGATTGCAGCGCCAGAGCCAGAGGTCCATGAGGTAACTGAGCCAGAGCAGGAGATTTCGCCTCAAGAGCCCGCGATAGAGGAGCCTGCGCCGCAGGAACCGATCATAACGATGGAGGCAGCGCCAGTTGAACCAGAGCCCGTTGTTGAGCCCGCAGTTGAAGAGGAAGTGACGATTGCGCCCGTTGAAGAGGTAGTTGAAGCCGTTGAAGCCCCGAAGGAGACTGTGATTGAAGCGCCGATCGACGTTTTCGAGGTTGCCCCGCAGCCTGAGCAGATTGAAACGACTCTTGACAAAGTGATCGAGCCGACGATTGAACCCTTGATCGAACCGGTTATAGTGGAGGAGGCTCAAGTTCCAGCCCACCCTTTGGAGGCGCCCCAGGCGGCGCAGACCGAGGCGGCACAGGAACAAAACGCAGAAGAAGCCGCGGCAGAAACAGAAGACTCCAGTAGCCACACAGAATAAACGTATTCTTTAGTTTTCCTTTTTCTTTTTGTGTTTATGTAGAACTAGTTTTTTCGTTTTTGCTTTTTGTTGCTGGTTCTTGATGTAAATAGTAGGGTAGGGAGGGTGGGGTGTGGCTGGGTTTGTTTTTGGGTTGGTTTTTTGGTTTGGGGCTTGTTTTGGGCTTAGGTTAGGGTGTAAAAAGGCTAGAAAAGGTCTAAAAAGGTGTAAAAAGGTTATAAAAGGTTAAAAAAGATGCGAAAAGGCGACAATGAATGTTTTTTGGGGCTAAGGGAAATATGAAGGGTGCTTTTTCCGATAGGTGTGAACTTCAGGGTTTCAAAAGACTACTTCCAAAGTTAAAAGCAAACAGGTTTGCTGGATTGAATTTACCCATTTTTGTATCTCAAGAGGGCGGCAAAGCCTCCTAAAGCCGTTAGCTTCGTTTTTTCTTCCGAATCTGTCGCAATCACCTGAACCCTCGCGTTGGTCTGAGAGGCAGCATCCTCCAAAACGTCAATCATGTCTTTCTCCTCCATCTCATATTCAACCGCGTGGCACCTCTCGCACGGGGCAGATATGATTTCACGTGTGGCTCCAGCATCCTTCTTGTCTACTATTCGCGACTTTGGCAACCCGCATTTCTTACAAATAGCAGCGATTTCAACAAGGTCAGAGCTATCTGTTGCCAATGCAACCTCCACTTCACCGTTCTTGAGTCCATCCAACACAGGGTCAAGTCCGCAAATAGCCAAACCGTTTTGCCTGGCTAGCTCCGTCAAAAGGCGCTGCATCGTTTTCTTTTCCTCGGGCAAACACATGTTACTCAACGCAGCGGTTGATTTGTCAAGAATTTCTCTGATGGCTTCTCTGCTGGCGGATTGCGTGTCAACTGTGCTCAGAAGCATGTTTTTTAGTTCGTAGTGGAGAAAGTCGCCCTTTAAGAAATCATCTTTCGTCTGACCTGGCCCGCCGACGATTAGCGTGGTGACTTTGTGGCTTTCAAGAAACAGTTTTGTGGCGTGCTCAGAGACCCTGTGGAAAAAGTTTGTTACTTCCATGTCACGTTCTCTTTCATACCGCCGCTGGCTCTGTCCGCCCTTGCCACTCTTGCCTGGAATCCCAGAGGTTATGTTTTCCATTATTTCGAGGCGTTCACCCTCAAATATCCCAAAGCTAGCCTCCTTAGAATCCACAGCCATGAGACCCATAATTCTTTGATCTCTTAGCATATGCCTTAGCGGCTCTAAAAGAAAGTGGTCGTTAACCTCGTACATGTAGTTGGAAACTGGCTCGGGAGGGACGATTTCTTCAACGTTCAAGATTTCGCTCTCTTGATTACCTGTCTTAAATGATCCTGCGAACAGCGCTAGCCCATTTTCTGGGATTTCCTTATGCTGCTTTACTTGATTGATGACATGTTTGAGCGCGGCTTGAACGCGTTCCTCAACGCTGCGTGGTTCAATAGTGTTCTGGTCGGGTTCATTTTTTAGGGTTGCAACCACTGTATCGATTGGCGTTCTTGGCGGTATGTAGAGCGAGATGAATTCTTTTCCGCGTCCCTCTTTATCGGATAGCCACGCAATGAGCTTTCTTAGCTTGTGCTGTTTTACGGAATCGGTGGTTGTTAACTGGCATCCGTAAAAACGAGTTACCTTTTCAGGAGTCAATTTGTCCACCCTTTAGCTGAATTGCGGCAAGGAGTAATTTAAACTGTATGTTTATGTTTTCAGAAGGGTTTGCAGGAGTTTGATGGCTGACCACGCCGCCAACGCGCTGGTGTGCGGGTTATCTGGGTGTGGGTCGTTCGCGAAGCGCAGAGACATTTCGCCGAACCGCCATTTCGCCTGGATTTCATGCGTGTTCCGCTTCACCGCTGGATCCGAAACCACACGGACCTTCACTTTGGCTGGCTTAACAGTTAACGCCAACGTGGCTGCGACGTTCATTTCCCTTGGGAACAGCTTGGCAGCTTCTTCCGCGTAGCCCTCGTAAACGACGGTTTCAACCCGATTATCCTTCCCGAGTGCCTTGGGGTTTTTGCGTGAAGTCAAAGTTACCTCGTCGATGCCCGCTAAAGCCGCACTGGAAAGAGCATCTAAACCGCCGATGGCGCCAGAGGGAACATGAACCCTGCCTAAGTCAACATCTAAGCCCAGCAGTGCGCCCGTGCTCATCACGATCAACTCAGTTCCTGACGCAGCGATTTTCGGGACGTACTCTTTGGCAGCTTGCTGCGATGCGGCTTCAACAACGACCTTGGGATTCAGGGCGAGCAGTTCATCTACGCTTCCCACTATTGTGACGGGAAACTTGAGTGCCCTCTTGAGTTTTTCAGCCTTTGAAGCGTCGATGTCGTAAACGGCGAGTTCGTCGCAGACTACGATTTTGCGCTCGATGGCTTCAGCTAGGACGGTGCCTATCGCGCCGCAACCAATCAAGCCGACCCGTTTCACTTTTCCATGCCTCTTTATTGTTTAGCCTCAAAATAGATGTCGTAAGGGCTGATTTGCCGCCCAGAAGATTTCTTTTCGGCGGTGATAAGTAACTTGTCTACTTTTAGGGTGCCCCTGATGTCCTCGAAGCTGGCGTTTAACACGCTCGCGTGCTCGGCGCTGCCCGTGTAGATCGCGAGGCAGCTGTAGGGTGCGTTGAGTGCCTGTTTGTTTTCAGCCTTGAAGTTGCGGAACGCGCTCATCACCGCTATGGTCATGTCGCCGTTTTTCTCTGCCTCTTCATCGACCATTGACGCGTCAAACTTTGGCCAAGGGGAAACCTGCAGGCTTTCAAAGCCCTTGGAGTCTTTGTACATGTGCTCATAGATTTCTTCGGTCATGTGAGGTGTCACGGGCGCCAGCAGTTGCAGCATTCGGTAAAGAACCTCGTAGAGGGTGTGCTGAGCTGCTGAACGTTTGGCTGTGCCCTGCAGGCTGGGGTTGTAGAGCCTGTCCTTGACTGCCTCAAGGTAGTTGTCGCAGAAGACGTGCCATGTGAAGTTGCGCACATCCTCGATAGCCACGTTGAACTGGCAGTTTTCGAACTCTTCGGTTACTTTCTTGATTAGGTTTTCGGTTTTGCTGATTATCCACTTGTCAAGCGGCTGAAGCTCCACATCCTCTGCCGAGACGGGTTTGTAGTCTGCTAACAGTTTGGCGGTGAAGCCTGAAGCGTTCCACAGCTTAACTAGGAAGCGTCTGCCGTACTCAACGTCTTGGGCTCGGTAGGGAATGTCTGAGCCTGTTGCTCCTCCGCCTGCTGCCCACTGCCTAACTGCGTCGGCGCCGTTTTTGTTGAGTGCTTCAGGTGCAGCTACATAGTTTTTGAGGGATTTGCTCATTTTTCTGCCGTCGCCGCCTAGCACCATGCCGTTTATCAAGACACTGTTGAATGGGCGTTCGTTGAACAGGGCTAAGTGGCGTACCATGAGGTAGTATGCCCACGTGCGTATGATGTCCGTTCCCGAGGGGTGGACGCTTGCTGGGAACAGGTGTTTCCAGTCGGCGCGGTCAGGCCATCCAGCGTGGACGGCGCAGGTTATTGACGAGTCCATCCAAGTGTCCATGACGTCTTGTTCGCCGCTGAAGTCTTTGCCGCCGCATTTGGGGCACTTCTCGATTCGTGGGCCTTCAAGTTTAGGGTCGATTGGCACCCAGTCTTCCTGCGCGAGGATTAGTTCTCCGCAGTTTTTGCAGTACCAAACTGGGAATGGCGTGGCGAAGAGGCGTTGGCGGCTGATGACCCAGTCCCAATCCAGCGATTTTGCCCAGTCGATTAGGCGGTTTTTCATGTAATCAGGATACCACACAATCTCGTTCGCTGCCTCCACAACCTTGTAGGTTAGTTTGCGGGTGTTCATGAACCATTGTACGCGTTCTAAGACTTCGACTTGGGTTTTGCAGCGGTCGCAGACGCCGACTTCGTGGCTGATTTTCTCGGTTTTCTCAAGCAGCCCTGCGTCTGTTAAGTCTTTGACTATGGCGGCGCGTGCTTGATTGAGGTATAAGCCAGCGTATTTGCCGCCGTTCTCGTTTAGTTGCCCGTTCTCTTTAAGGAGCATGATGACGGGTAGCTTGTGTTTTATGACGGTTTTGACGTCTTCTTTATCGCCGTAAGTGCAAATCATGACGACTCCCGTACCGAATTTTGGGTCAACGCACTCGTCAGCTATCACTTTCACGGGGCGGTTGACTATGGGCACGGCGATGGTTTTGCCGATGTACCTGCTGTACCGCTCGTCTTCCGGGTTAACTTCGACGGCGACGCACGCAGGAATAAACTCTGGGCGAGTGGTGGCGATCAAGGCGTAGTCGCCTGTGCCTTCGAACGGGAAGCGGATATAGTGCAGTGTGCCGTCCTTTTTGACGTAGTCTACTTCTGCGTCGGCGATCGCGGTTTCATCATGCGGACACCAATTTACTGGGTGCATGCCTCGGTACATGAAGCCCTTCTTGTAGAGCAGTATGAAGCTGAGTTGCGTGCGGCGCCAATAGTCGGGGTTCATGGTGCGGTACTCGGTTGTCCAGTCGATGCTGCAACCAAGTTTGAGGATGCCTTCCTTCATCATGGCAATGTATTTTTCCACAAGCGCCATGCACATCTTTCGGAATTCGTCGGGCGGCAGGTCGCGTTTGCGGATGTTGTTTTGTTTTTCAACTTGGATTTCTATGCCCAGTCCGTGGCAGTCCCAGCCCTGCGGGAAGAGCACGTTGAAGCCTTGCATGCGCTTGTAGCGGGCAACCATGTCAAAGTACGTCCAGTTCAAGACGTTGCCCATGTGCAGTTCGCCTGAAGGGTAAGGCGGCGGAGTGTCTATGCTGAAGGGAACCCGCGTTTTATCGTTCCAGTCGTAATGGTAGATGCCCGACTCTTCCCATTTACGCTGCCACTTACGCTCGATTTCGGCGAAGTTGTATTCTTTAGGCATAGGCTGCATGATTATGTTCCTCGTTAATGTGATGGTTTAGGGAAACAAGAAAATCACCTAAAAACATTACCCTGCATTCGAGATGTAGGGAAGGCAGCATTTTCTAAAAAACTTCATGCTTTTTAATTTGGATTTCTGGCTCTTCTTCTTGCCCACTTGACTGCCTCAGCTACGAGTTTGTCAACGTCAATTGACTGTTCTTTGGTTACTTTATCAATTTTCTCAGCTATGTCATCAAGGGACAGTTCTTCAGTTTTTCTTAGCAGTATGTCCCCCTCCCGAGTAAGCACCAGCAACTTGTCGCCACTATTGATTCCCAATTTCTTGCGGACCTCACGCGGGATTACTACTCGGCCTTTAGATGAAACCCTGACTACATCCTCGATTTCCTCTGCCATATATTACAAGTATTCTTCAAGCAAAATAAATTTTTACATTTCTCCCAAGTGAAAAGCAGCCCATCAGCAAAAAACAGGTTGGCTGTGAATTGGTTTAGACGGGAAAACCAGCGCTTTAGAAAAACTAATATGCGACAAAGCCGAATATTCCATTAACAGTTCTCGGGGAGCTGGGAATGTGACTCGGCTGAGAGGACGGCTGTTTGCTGTCGACCCTTAGAACCTGAACCAGGTAATACTGGCGGAGGGAAAGAAATTGAAAACTCAAACCAAACTGTCCAAAAACAACAATATTTTTCCAACTAAGATACTAGCGGAAATAATCATTTTTGTGGCTATGGCGGGGGCGTTGGCTCTGGTCAGCCACTTCTTCTTTGAACTTCCACAAGGCGGAACCATCAACCTTGGCATGCTGCCTATTTTTTGGCTCGCATTGCGTAGGGGACCAAAGATCGGAATATTTGCAGGAGCCGTCTTAGGCGTAGTTGACCTCGCCATTGAGCCTTTTGTCGTTAACCCCGTCCAATTTATTTTTGATTATCCATTGGCGTTTGCTTGCCTTGGCCTTGCTGGGTTCTTCCGCAACGCAACGGCGGCTGGTCCAGTCATAGGCGTAGTTGTTGGTGGTATTGGGCGTTATACCTCCCATTTCATTTCAGGGGTAATCTACTTTGCCAGTTACGCACCGCCTGGTATGAGCCCTGTCGTGTACTCGCTGGTTTACAATGGAAGCTACATGATACCAAGCATAATAATATGTGCAGTTGCCATAGGGATACTGCAGAAAAGCAAGAGGCTTGACATTTACCTTTAGGATCAAAATGCCATGGGGAAACTAGCAAACAAGGAACTTAAGGGGCTTCTCAATTGCGTCAAGAAGGATTCCCGAGTTATCATTCCGCCCATGGTCGGCTACGATTCAGGCGTCCACCAAATAGACGGCAAGTACCTTGTTGTAGCTAGCGACCCGTGCACAGGCGTTCCAGAAGAATGGTTCGGCTACCTGCTCATCAACTACGCCGCTTCAGACCTCGCATTATCAGGCGCCAAACCCCAATTCTGCACCATCAACCTTCTTGGACCGCCCTCAACCAAGCCAGAAGTTTTTCAGCGAATCATGAAGCAAACCTGCCAGGCCGCAGACGAGCTGGGCATCGCCATCGTTCGCGGGCACACGGGCACGTACGATAGTGTCTCAGGCCTGCTTGGCGTCGCAACGGTTTACGGGTCAGTTGAACTGGAAAGGTTGATTACTGCTGGAGGCGCTAAGCCTGGCGACCTGATTTTGTGCACTAAACCGCTTGGTTTGGAAGCAGCCATAAACTTTTCGCTCACGCATAAAGAACGGGCACAAAAACTCTTCGGACCTGCCCAACAAGAAAATCTTTCCAAGCAGGTTTACATGCAAAGCTGCGTAAAAGAAGCCCTGCAGCTCGCTAAAATACGCGGTGTCCACGCAATGCACGATGTTACCGAAGGGGGGCTTATAGCCTCTTTAAACGAGCTTGCAGAAGCGTCAAAAGTCGGTTTTACGGTAAACCCTGAAAAAATACCTGTCTGCAGGGAAGTATTGGTTTTGCAAGATTATTTTAAATTCGCCGATGAACAATTGTTGTCGCTTTCTTCAACGGGCACCATTTTGGCTGCTGTCGACCCAAAATCGCAGGAAGACGTGAAAGCTCTGTTAAGCAAGAATGGGCTTTCAGCCTGTTTTATAGGTAATTTCACGAAAAACGGCGATAAAGTACTGCTTAAAAACGGAAAAGAAACGCTTTTTCCACAAGCTGTCGATGACCCCTATGCAAGAATCCTTTCCAGCAAATAGACATGTGCTGCGCTAAATTTTTCCGCCCACAGCTCAGACCGCGTTGTTGTTGATGTTGTTGTTGATGATGATACAATTGTTTTTGCCGCAAGCCTCAACGTCTACGGCGGCCTTAACGTCGGGTTGTTGATGATGATGGAGGAGTGTTTTCCTTCTTTTCAAGAACCACAAGCCAGGGGCTACTTAAGCTCCATCGCTGAACAACTCTTGCGTTTAAGAAAAACAAATCACAAAGGCAAAAATGGTAAAGCCCTGCTTTAGGAACAAGAACATTTAGAGGTCTTCCAAGTTAAATGCTGGTTCATAAGCCACTGAAGCAATAACCTGCTCGGCAAATTCCTCTTGTTCTTCGTTGCCGGTGACTGCCAGCCAACATGACCCTTCCGCGCCGCAGACGCCGCCAGCGGCAATCAGCTCGACGTTAGCGCCTGTCAAAGCAGTCAACGCATCTATCTCGGTAAACACTTCACCCGTAACGGGCAGCAAACGGTACCCGCCTGTTCCAGGAGCATTAAGCTTCTCCGCCAACGCGCATAAATCGCCGTTTACCCGTTTCTCCAAACCCACAGGTATTATGAGTTTCACTCGGCGCCCCACAACCGCAGGCAAAGCCAAGCCGATGGTTCCAGCTTTCGGATGGCCGATTAAGATAGCCGCCTGTTTATGGTTCAAGTCCAAGGCGTTTGCACCCTTCACAATAACGTCGCCCTCCTTGAGCGAGTCAACAACGTCGCCAATCGTCTTCCCTTTTTGCCAGACGCCCTTAACTATCACGACGTCGCCTGGAAACTTGCTTTCGTCAGCCAGCCGCCCCTCAGCGGTCACGGTTTTAGCTGGAGGCAGGTTGACGCCGCGGAAAAAGTGTTTCTTGGAAAAATCCTTGACTCCGAGACTGTTCAATATTTCTTCTGCAACGTAGCCGTTTGTTGTTCCAGCGACAATCACAAGCGTCCCATTCTTGAGCGCCTTTCTAACTGCCGGATGACTTGCTAGCGTTTTGGCGATTAATCGTTTTCCCGCCGCAGGCGTAACTAAGAACTGTTTCATGCTGGTTTGCTTCCTTTTCGCGTTCAGCGTTGATATTTGACGCGTGGATTATAACAATTTTGGTTCTTTCAAGAAGCCGCTTCGCAAGCGCAAAATGATTAAAGAAAATAAAAAAGAAAATAATGAGAGACTAAGTAAGATTTTCAGCTGATTAGCTTAATATCTTCTTGGTGGTCTTCGTTTGGCGTAGCACTCTCGGCAATAAACTGGCCTTGTGCCGTCTGGTTTGAAAGGAACTTCACATTCTTTTCCGCAGTCAGCGCAGGTTGCCTTGTGCATTTCTCGGTTGCCATATGACATTTTACTATTTTCAACTCCTACTATATTCGGCGTGCAAAAATCGCTTCTTACACGTTACCCTTTAACTTGCGCTTCAGCCTTATAAATTAAATGCTTAAAAATGCAGAATAAAAGGAAGCAAAATAGCTTTCCACCGCATGTTTCACGCGAAATTGAAGTTTCAAGCGATTCCTTAGGCTAAATTGAAGGAAAATTCCCTTTTTTCGTCCTTTATTCTGGTTCTTTTTGGGAGCACTATTTTTATACATCTCTTAAGCATTGCATTGGCTGAACAGAAGGGAAAACTCGAAGTTTGACAGTTATCGTTGACGACGCGGGCAGCGGCGACCTGCTTTTCGGCGTTGTAGTCGGCGCCTACCGCGAAGAAACAGGCGAATTCAAGTATGACATGATAGACGTGCGTTTCTACCAAGAAATCTTCCGCGAAAAAGAGTACCTCCAAGAATCCTCACGCGTCGTCTCTAAACTCGTTACAGGGTTTAACTTGAAGCCGGACGAGGAAATCCAGATTTGCCAAGGCTGCATCTTTGACGTAGCCGCCGAGGAACTTCGCAAGGTTTACGGCGAAAACCGCGTTAAAAGAGTCAGAGTCGTCGGTGAAACACAAAGGCTGGTTGAGATCGCTTACTTGGATGAAATCCGCAATTTAGGCTACGAGCCGCTGGCTGAGCGGGAAGAGAAGAGAGGCAAAAGCTTCTTTCACATGATGCGTTGGCTAAAGGATAACCCTGAAATGATGCGTTACGCCAAAACGGGGTGGCCACGCCTCAAAAATTACCATATTTTTCAGCAGTTTCATCAAGAAACAGTTTACAAAGCCGTTTGCAGCGACTGCGGCGTTGAGTGTGAAGTGCCGTTTCAACCTCGTGCTGACAGGCAAGTGTATTGCCGGAAATGTTGGCCTGCTCATAGACCGCCCAGGAAAGGCACGAAAAAAGTGGCACGTTAAGTAACCTTCTACGCCTCGACGCCTCAGGCTAAAACGTGACCGTCCATTCTTTTGCAACGCCCAAGGAGCTGAAGCCATTGTAAAAGCCAAAGAGACGCGAGATTTAACTCTGCTAGGCATTGCTTTTCGATTTATCGTTTGAAGGTATGTTAAAAACCAACTTTACGCCTTCCCCGAAGACGCCTTCCTCTTTGACTGTCCACCCGTAGATATCGCAGGTCCTTTTTATCAAGTATAAACCAAAGCCCGTGCCCTGTCCGAAGCCCTTTGTAAACAGATGCGTTTTGTCTTCCTCGTTTATCCCGCCGCCGTCATCTTCATAGATGATGCTTTCAGAACCGTCTTTTTCTTTTCCGTGGTAGATTCTGATCTTGGACAAGTTTTTGCCGTACTTAAGCGAGTTGTCGATCAAGTTGTGGAACACTGTTGTCAGCATGGAATCCGCTAATATGTTGAAGCCTCTGCATTCGTTAACCAACTCCGCGCCTTTAAGCCCACTGAACAGGGAGGCTGCTTGATCAACAACTTTTCCCACGTCTGTCTGGGTGCGTTGCTCGCTTCCCAGCGATTCGTAATTTTTAGCGAACTCAAGTATTCGCGTTATGCTATTGGTCGCCACTCGAATCTGGTCCAAGCAGCGGTTCATTTTCGGGTTGCTGCCTGCCTGTTTCTTGGCTAAGTAAACGTTTCCTTCGATGGTCATCAGCTTGTTGCGGACATCGTGCCGGGTGAAACTGCCGATTACGCTAAGCTTCTCGTTTAAAATTTCTGACTGCTTGAGCGCCGCCTCAATTTTCTCCTCGGAAGCAACCTGATCAGTCATGTCCGTGTAAACCATCACGTTTCCGATTCTTTTCTCACCGACCATAACAGACGCTAAAGAAATGAAAACTTGCAGCGTTGAACCGTCTTTACGTTTTCTTTTTGTTTGAAAACTTACTGCGTGACTACAGCTTTCTTCGACGTGCCTGTTCATTTCCTGTTTTAGGCCTTCAGGAACAAGAAGATCTATCATGTTTTTGCCGTAGACTTCGTCTGGCGTAAATCCGAAGACTTCAGTGAATTTGGGGTTGATGCTGATGACGCAGAAGTTTTCGTCAGAGTATGCAACGGCTTGAGGGTTGGAGTTGAAGAGGGATTTGAATTCTTCCCTGCTTTCCCTCAGGTCTTTTTCTCTTTGTTTTTTCTCAGCTATGTCTACGACAAATTCCAATGCTGCCGTTACGTTTCCATCTTTATCTTTAAGTGGCGTGGCAATAAGTTCAACATAATAAGGCTTGCCATTAATGCCAATCTGAGAATACTCGTGAGAGTCTCTAGCGACGCCGTCTTCAAAGACTTTTTTTACACCGCAATCTGGGCAAATATGATTCAACGTGTTAAGAGTTGCATAACACTGTTTTCCCTCTACGTCGCCCGCATTATTTTTCACGAATCTGTTTGCGTACAGCACGTGATAGTCTTTGCTTATTGTTACAAAGCCCGCGCCAAGGTTCTCCGTAATTGCTTCAAGCATGTCTTGGTCCTGCCTAAGAGCATCTTCCATTTTCTTGCGTTCGGTGATATCTTCGAGTTGCGCAATAAAAAGACAGATTTTGCCCTCATCATCTCTGACTGTGTTTACGCTGACTCTTCCGTAAATTATGCGCCTGTCTTTTCTAATGTACCTCTTTTCTAATCTGAAACTGGGGATTTTTCCAGCTTTGAGTTCTTTAACTTTCTCGATGCTATCCTCTAGGTCTTCAGGATAAGTGATATCCCTGAAAGATAGCTTTCGCAACTCATCTATGGGGTACCCGAGTATTCTGCCAAATTCAGCATTTGCGGTCTCAAAAAGTTCTTCGGAACAACAGGAGGCGGCAATTCCGATCGGAGCATTCATGATTATGTTTTCTAGCCGTTCTTTGCTGTGGCTGAGAGCGGTTTTCGCCTGTCTCTTTTCAACGGCATGAAGAATGTAATGGGTCAGTTCACCGTAAACTGTCTCGGGGTTTCCGAATTTGCTCACGTAGCCGTCTGCGCCCAAGTTTAGTGCTTTAATAGCGATTTCTTCTCTGCCCTTTCCAGTTAACAGTATAAAAGGAACGTCTATCTTTTGGGCTTTGAGTTCAATCAGGAAGTCTAACCCGTTCTTGTTGGGCATTTCATAGTCAGACACGATTGCATCGTAGGAGTTTGAAGCCATTTTTCTGCACGCTTCTTCAGCAGATTTGGCCGTGTCAACATCGAAATTACTTAAGACTGAAAGAATTTTCTTGGAAACTTCCAAGAAAGAAACGTCATTGTCAACATGCAGAATGCGCAATCGTTTTTCTCTATTTCCAGGAACCAAGTCAAGTTCAATTTGGGGAAGTAGAGAAACAGAGGATGAAATACCTGTTTGCTTTGGCTGCGCTTTTTCCATGCCTCAGGATTCTCACTGGAGGATGCTATAAAAGATTGTGAAGTCTCAATCCTTATCACTGGTAACGTTTCTAACAGGGAATATTTTGTCAAAAAAGGAAACTGTTCGAGGTCTAATGTGCCGTTGAAAAAGTTAAAGTTCGAAGCAAAACACGCAATCTTCCCTTGAAAAAACGTTGCCCATCACACGTTAAATGAGTGTAACTGCTCGTGCGTACAATCCCACGTTAAACCCGCATCAGGCAGGGAGGCTTAAACTTGTACAGCGCAATTATTTTGGATTGCCAAACCAAAACAGCCTTCTCCTGCTCGGAGGACTGCATCGCTTACAAAACCTGTTCCCTGCGCAAGAAACGCAGAGATTTGCTCTTATATGCTCCTTCACGTATATACATGCATATTACATAGGCTTATAAGCGAATTTCAACATGTTGGAAAGTCCCATAGGAGGCGAAAAAATGCTTAGTAGAGATTGCGACGGTTGCGAGATGTTGCACATGTGCAGCGAACGCTACAGGCGCGTAAACAAAGATGAGAAAGTGTACTGCCCAGATGGAACAGCACATCTGGTAGACCAAAACTAAAATCACTCCATTTCCCTTGTTTAATTTTAGTTTTTTATTGGAAAAATAAAAATGCGTGAGGCTTCGTTGTTAAGATGGCTGAAACCTAATGGACAAACCAGATTACCTCGTTTGGAGCCGAAAATACGACAAAAGCTACGGTTGGCAGGCGCAACGGGAACGGGAGTTAGGCGCCAGATTTCGAAAGCTCAAGGCATTAACAGTCGCTGACTTAGCTCAGGTGGCGGAGTGGAAATTCAAAGAAGAACCCGAAAAGAAAGCCCGACTCTTAGAATTGGTCCAAAGAAACAGCGAAGAGAAAGTTCAGCGCATTTCCAGCCAAGTTTTCAGCCTGCCCCAAGGCGACGACACCTACAAGATGAACTGCTTAACGACCCTTGAAGGCGTCAGCCCTGTCGTTGCAAGCGTGATTTTGGCTTTTTTTGACCCGCACCAATACGGCATTTTTGACTTAAGCGTTTGGAAGCCGCTGCTTGGCAACCCGCCGCCGAACCTGTACACGCCGCAAAACTACATTAAACTGCTCGTTGCCATGAGGAAAACGGCGGCAAAACACAATTTGGATGCAAGAACCATCGATAAAGCTCTTTTCAAGAAAAGCATGGACGAGTCAGCTAGCTCTCCGCGAAAAAAGGCAGCTTAGTCTGGACAAAAACCCGATTTTGCATCTCCGAAATCGTTTCAAGAGCTGTTTTAGCTGCAGCTTTTGGCTTCTTTTTTTGGTCAAGAAACCTTGACTAAGATTAGTCAAGAAATGTTTACGAAAATCCTTTTATCGAAACCGCTCGGTCAGTAATTGTTGGCTGTGCTCGCAGGAGTACGGAGAAACCGGGAATTAAGCAAAGAAGGTCATGGTGAGCGGTATGAAAAAAACTATTCTTATAGTATCTTTAATTCTTGTTTTGTTGCTGTCGGCTTTGGTGAATTATGGTTTCATCTTTCAAACGGGAAAGGCTCAGCAGCAACCTACCACATCGTATTCAGACAACTTTAGTTCAGATTCAGGTCTTTGGCAGTATTTGGGAAGCGCCCACCTAGACACGGCAAACCAGTACGTGGTCTTAACGGACACTGGCTACAACGAAGGAGGAGTAGCCTTCTTCAATTATCCAGTTCAAGGGTCCTTCGTAGCGAACTTCAGCTACATGGTTGGCGGTGGAAACTGCCATGGCGACGGGTTCACCATGTTCTTCTACAAACAGCACTACGCCTCGATCGGTCAGGGAGGAAGCCTAGCATTTAGCCCCAACTTCCAAACTGCCCCTGGTTACGGTGTTGAATTTGACGGCTGGCAAAATCCAGGTAGTGATTCGCAGGGAGTAGCCAGCAACCTGATAAACCCGCCCACTGGCGACCCGTCTGACGCCTATGTTGGGTTGATCCAAGACATCGCCTGTAACCATTTGACCTATGCTAACGATCCAAGAGTTGACGATGGCATTTGGCATCAGGTTTCCGTGGTTGTCGGCGACTCTTTTGTCAGCGTTTACATCGATAACGGCTTAGTACTTCAATGGGATGGAGCATTTAACACGACTTACTCTGGGTTTGGGTTCAGCGGCGCCACTGGAGGAACAGGAGACAACTACCACATAATCGGCAACTTCTCAATCACCTTAGGACCTGTAGCTACTCCAACGGCAACACCTACACCGACCTTTACGCCAACGCCTTCACCAACCCCCTCACCAGTTCCTACGGCGACGCCAACTGCCACGTTATCGCCGATCACTTCACCGCTTCCCTCGGGACCGAATCAGTCAGGCCAGACGTTTTCAGACGACTTCAGCACAAATTCAGGGGCGTGGCAGTACTTGGGCAGCGCGTACAGAGACCCGACAAACAACTACATTGTGCTGACTGACACAGGCTACAGCGAATCAGGAGTTGCCTTCTTTAACTACCCGATCCAAGGCACCTTCACAGCAAGCTTCAGCTACAAAGTCGGCGGAGGAAACTGCAACGGCGACGGCTTTACGATGTTCTTCTACAAGCAGCAGTACTCAAACCCCGCTTGCGGCGGCGACCTAGCTTTCAGCCCGTTGAACCAGATTGCGCCAGGATACGGGATTGAATTTGATGGTTGGCAAAACATACCTCAGGACTTTCAAAGCATAGGCGGTCAAATTAATCCGCCGACTGGTGACCCGTCTAATGCCTACATTGGGTTGATAGAGGATTCGGCGGGTAATCACTTAGCGTACGTTAACGACGCAAGAGTTGACGATGGCAACTGGCATCAAGTTACCGTGGACGTGGGAGTGTCTTCGGTCAGCGTTTACGTTGATCAAGGCTTAGTCCTTCAATGGAGTGGGGTTCTGAACCGAACTTACAGCGGATTCGGGTTCAGCGGAGCAAACGGAGAAGTTGGAGACAACTGGCACATAATCGGCAACTTTTCTATCACTGCCCAAAACCTGCAGCAGCCAAATCTTACCGCCTTATGTTTAAGTTCGATTTCCCCTTCAGGAATAAATGTCCAGATAAACGGTCGCTTAAGCTTTAAAGGCGACGCCATTGCAGGCGCACCCATTTTTCTTTCATACAGCGTAACCGACGGGGAATCTTGGCAAGACTTAACTCTTGTAAACACTGCTTCTGACGGCAGCTACTACGCTTTGTGGTTCCCGTCAGTCACGGGCGACTACATGCTGAAGGCCGTTTACCAAGGCGATGAAAACTACTTAGGCACCAGCGACACCGTCAGTTTCGCAATGGAACCCTGCAATAACCAAACCGTCTTCTCAGTGAATTCAAACTCAACCCTTTCAGAATTATCGTTCGATTCAGCCATCAACCAACTGAGTTTCGGCGTTTCAGGACCATCTGGGACAACAGGGTACGTTTACGTTTACATTCCCAAATCTCTGGACAACGACATTTCAGGTCTAAAAGTCTTCTTAGACAATGACCAAGTTGACTACACCGCTCAATCCCAAGGCAGCTGCTGGGTTCTCTACTTCACGTACCATCATAGCTCTCATACAGTCACGATCAGTCTAGGCTCCTCAAGCACGAGTGCCACTAAAACCTTGACGGCGCCAGGGTTTCCATCCCTGCTGATTTTGCTAGCAATGATTTCGTTGGCTTCCGTAGCTCTGGTGATGCTCAGAGTCAAGAAAAACAAGGCGAGAACTTCCGCGTTGGAAGGGCAGTTTGGGAAAGACTAAAATCGTGATTTCACGTAGGATGCTGGCGTGCCAGGATCGGCATTGATGCGCGCATTCAACGCCTCAATCGCTCTTCGTTTCAGCCTTCAGGTGAGGGCTGACCCGTAAGCATTATTAAATGGTTGGTTTCAATCTTTACCCACAAGAAGTGGTTTCTATGACTGAAACGAGAAAGGTGACTAAGCAGGAACTTGAAGAGAACAACGGCAAAAACGGCAAACCAGCCTATCTTGCTTACAACGGGAAAGTTTACGATGTGTCACAGAGCGGTCTCTGGGCTGACGGAGACCACCTCGGAATGCACGAGGCAGGAAAGGATTTGACTGGAGAATTAGAGGCGGCTCCCCATCGGGAAGAGAATTTGGCACGAGTCAAGTTCGTCGGCGACCTGGTGTAAGGTCGGATTTAGAGAATAAACTGCAGCACGGAATCGATGCTTTTCAGTTCATTCAACAGTTTTTTCTGGTCGTTTGCGCCTAAAGATTCCCGCATCCTGTAGAGTTCGGCGACAGTCGCGTAGAGGCTGTCGAAAGCAGGTTTCACGCCTAAATCGTCGTTCATGCAGTTTTCGAAGCCTGGAACTATGCCGTCAATAAGCTCCTTTACATCGTGACTGGAAACGCCTCCACGCGGCTCCTGCAACGCCTTGACCATGTTTCTGAAGGAATCCAGTTTCCTGCTGGCTTCAGCAAGCCGCTCAAACGTGAAGTTTAGTTTTTCCCTGTAAGGCGCATAAGTGAGAAAGAACCTTAAATGCTCGCCGCTGAATCCTTTGGCTAAAACGTCGCCTGTGTAGTAGACGTTGCCGACGCTTTTGGACATTTTTTTGCCGTCAACCAGAAGGTGGGCGCCGTGAAGCCAGAACCGACAAAACGGTTTACCGCTCACGGCTTCTGCGATTGCAAGCGTGTAGTCGTGGTGGCGGACCATGTTGTCGATTCCGCCGCAGGCAACGTCGATTGAGAAGCCTAAGTGCTTGGTTACTATGGCTGCGTCCTGAAGGTTCCAGGCTGGTCTACCATCTCCAATAGCCGTGTTGTAGCAGACAGTGTACTGTTTGCAGCCGTCCCAAATGATGAAGTCGCCTCTGTTCCACGGCGTGCCGGGGTAAGTGTCCTTGTGGAAGCGGCGCTTCTTCTTAGGCCAGTTGCTCATGTCTAAATGGGCGAGTTTTCCGAAGCCTCTGAATTTTAAAGGGTCAAAATAAACGTTTCTTGCGCCCTTGTACGTATACCAGTACGCGTAGCCTTTCTCAACGAGCTGAGCGACTAAGCTTGCGGCTTGATCCACGGCTGACGACGCTCTTACGGGGTAGTCTGGCTTCTTTATTTTAAGAAGCTTGAAATCTCTGAAGAAGACAGCCTCGTTTTTCGCCGTCAGCTCCTCGATGGTCAGGTTTTCCTTTTTTGCTTGTGCTACGGCTTTGTCTTCGACGTCGGTTAACGTGATGAGCCGCGTAACTTTGTAGCCGAGATACTCCAAGTACCGTTGCAGCACGTCTTCGAAGAGAAAGGTGCGGTAGTTGCCGATGTGAGGCTGCTGGTAAGTTGAGGGACCACAAGTGTACATTTTAACATGCCTGTCCGCCTCACAGGGGAAAGGCTCAATTTTCCGGGTGAGACTATTGTACAGTTCCAGCAATTGGCAGCCGCCTATCACACCTTGGCCTGCTGCCCTTCCTTCTCGAGTTCTCTTAGCGTTGCCTTCGCTTCCTCCACATGCTGCTGGGTCTGAGTCTGGGAATTAAAAATGTGCCTGACGACGCCCTTCTTATCGATTATGTAGGTTACCCGCCCAGGAATGAGCCCTAGGCTTGAGGGAACGCCGTAAAGCTTACGCACCTTGTTGTCCTCGTCGCTTAGCAGAATAAAAGGCAAGCCGTAATGGGTTGCAAAAGACTTATGCGACTCAACGCTTTGCCCGCTCACCCCGAGGACTTCAGCGCCCAAACTTGCCAGTTCCTGGTAACTGTCCCTGAAACTGCAAGCTTCCCGCGTGCAGCCAGGCGTTTCATCTTTCGGGTAAAAGTATAGTACAATGTTCTTCTTGCCTAGAAACTCTGAAAGCGTCACGTTGTCGCCCATCTGCGAGGGCAAAGTGAAATCAGGCGCTTTATCGCCGACGTTAACTGTCAAGAGTCGTCACCAATGTAAAGTGGCTTTTAAAAGCTATTATTCCTTTCGCATATCCGAGGCGACACGGATTCAATGGCGCTGGACACGCGGTTAACCGCAGCCACTTCACAGGTGACAGCGTCCGCTCGTCTTTTGGCGCAGTCAAACGTATAAGAAACCAGAACATCCTCTCGCTTATGGAAAAAACATTAACCTTGGCTGGGTGCAAGTTCCAAGCAATGTACTTCAATTCACCTGGCGTCCCAATTGTTTTCCTCCACGGGTTAACTTTCACCAGTGACGTTTGGCAGCGCATCGGCGTAACGGAGCTGCTGATGGAGAAGCATGTGCCTTTCTTAGCCTTAGACATGCCCTACGGGTCGAAAAGCAACTGCCACCCAAAAACCAGAAACCCCGAGGCAAACGTTTCGGTCGTGGCGGAGGCAGTCAAAAGCGTTTTCGGTTCAGCGACGCCTGTCTTGGTCGGCGCCAGCTTAGGCGGCAACATCGCCTTGAGATACGCAACCAAGCTTCCCGTCAAGGGTCTGCTTTTGATTGCGCCCGCCAACGCTTTCGCGGATGATTTGGTTCAGTCTTACGGCAAATTCAGGTTCCCAGTCAGGATAATTTGGGGTTCCCAAGACAACATCGTGTCAGGCGAAGAAATGAGGGACTTAGCTGACAAGGTGCCTAACGCTAAACTCTTAGTTTACAAGGACGCGTCGCACGCTGCATACCTAAGCCAGCCTGAACTGTTCAAACGAAACCTCCTAGAATTCTACGCCACGGCAGAGCAAACATGAGATTTAATGCAGAGGCTTCGCGGTTACGATGTAATGGTATTTGCCCGCGTCTTCGACGCCTGCGATTTGGAAGCCTGCGTTTCGGATTAGGGTTGAAGCGTCCGTTTCGCTGAACCTGATTTTTAAGGGTGGACCAAAAGGCGTTTCCAGTTTTTTCCAGTCTAAATCAACCAGCCTGCCATTGGCTCTAACCATTTCTCGGGCGTTCAGCAGCACTTTGTGCGGGTCCTCGAAGTCGTGAAGAACCATGCTAAAGAAGACATAATCGACGCAGCCAACGCAGAAAACCGTTTCTTCAGCCCGTCCAACTTTGCTTACGATGTTCCTTAAGCTTTCAGCTTGGGCTTTACGGTTTAGCCTGTCAATCGCTGAAGCGTCAGAATCCACGGCGTAAACCCGCCCCTCTTCGCCCACCTTTTTCGCTGCCAAAATGCTGAAGAAGCCTTCCCCGCAGCCTATATCCGCTAATACCATGCCCTTGCGCAGGTCTTTCAGCACAGCCTCCGGATTGTACCATCTTCGTCGTGTTGCTTCGTCTAGGGAGAATCCGCCGTGGCACGTCATGGTTGCAAACCTTGTTGGCTTCTAAGGGTGGAGAATCTCTCTTATTTGTTTTTCATGCGTCTGCCTAGTGGTTAAGGGGTAGATTTCTCGTTCGCTCTCAAAGAACATTGGGTCCTGACCTATGATTTTTGAAAGCTTCTCGTCTGAGTCCACGTTGACTATGCACATGCTTCCTTGTTGACCGATAAGGTGATAGTACACTTCAAGCGTCTTTTCCCTTTCCAAATTTTCAAAGTATTTGAACTGCAAAGGAAGCAGCTTAGCCCATTTCTCCACGGGAACCTCACGCCTCACTCTTTGTATGACTAAAAACTTCATATTCATCCCAATAGAAGATGGAAGGCTTAGTATAAAACGTTTTTTTGAGCCAAAGAAAACATCAGACGAAAGAAGCTAACTCTAAAAACTTCTGAACCGAAATTCAAATTTTTAATAAAATAAAACGGTGAATATTAGAGGTATGTAACATTTTATTTCAGTAAAATATCCGCTCTTGAAATAATAGTATTTGGAAATAAACCTTTATACAGGCGGCGCGTGCTACGTCGAATAAAAATTGAGGTTGAAGAGATGAAAATCCGAGTAGCCGACGATAAAGTCAATGGCAACGGCAAGCTGCCAGTAATCAAATGCGGCAGTTGCGGCGCTGAAATCATGTTAGTTCCCGATGTTAAGCTTATGAGCGACGCCATCGAAGCCCACGTTGCGAAGCACAAGCAGAAGGTAAAAGACGCTGAAGAGGCGGAAGTTGAAGCAGAACGCATACGTAACGACCTGATTGTTAAGGTTCTTGACAAGGCAGGCGGCATTTAGAATAAAAAAGCAGGAAAAACTTCTAAAAAATAAGAAATAGTTCAGGCTCCTAGCCTTTTTACTCTTTCTTATGTCCCCGCCACATTTCCTGCATTCTCATAGGCATCTTTTCAATCGCGTCTTTGGCCAAATCCATCAGCTCCGCGTTTACCTCAACCTCTATAGTTAGTTTCAGTTTGCCTTTCTTTTCCGGCATTTCACTCATGGAACCACCTCCTGAACCTGCTCAACTGTTTTGGAAACAAGTTACTCAGAAGATGAATCGCCTGCAAGCCCGTCAATTCCATGTCGATTTCAACGCGGTAATGGAATTTGCCTAAGCGTTTGGTTTTGGTTTTATATTTGCCGATCATGTTGGCTTTCTTATATTTGCTCAACTGTCGATTCATCAAGATTGTTATGGCGGTTGGCGCTAAGGGTTCGAAAATGAAGAAGACTCTTAAAAGAACACGAATGGTGCTCTCGATAAGCGACTCAGACACCGATTCTTCCGCAGTCATTTCTTGCCCTTCAAACAAGTATTTTAGGGGTGTCTGGGAATTTAAAAAGCTTCTTAGTGCAGTGCTTCGTGGAATTCCGCTGCCTCTCCGCGGGGAATCACCGTTTCCGCGTTTTGTGCAGGTTAAAAGGCTCGTTTAAGCGGAAAAAAGATATGAGGCGCCTCGTCCAATCCATTACGCAGTTTGAGTGCGGCAGGGTTGAAAAATGAAGGTTAAAGTTCACTACCTAAGCCTGGTTAAAAGCTTCACCAAAGCAAGCCAAGACGAATTCGACATGGAAGAAGCCGCGCCCCTGTCCGAACTGCTCTGCGACGTCGCCGAGAAATACGGGAACCCCTTCACCCAAGAAGTCTACGACCCCGCCCAGAAAGAGATGAAGCCAACCTTCGTGACCATGGTCAACGGCGTCTTAATGGACCAGCTGCAAGGCGTCAACACACCCCTCAAAAACGGCGACAACGTCATCATAATGTCGCTCATGACAGGCGGCTAAACGTCTTCTTATTGATTGAGATTTTTAGTTTTATTCACTAAAAGAGACACCAAGTACTAACAAGAAACAATCGTTCAAAGCATGTATCTAGCAAAGTTTTAAGCATTTCAATACCATAGCATTAGAACGGTTGAGATAAGTGCCTGATGCTAAGGAAGAGATTTACTCAACTATGTTCAGATCACTAAAGCATCCTGCACGCCGCAAGATACTGCACGTACTTTCAGAGAAGCCACAGACTTTTTCAGAAATGCTTGATTTGCTGGGCGTTTCCAGTTCCAATTTAACTTATCATCTTGAAAACTTGGGCGAACTCGTAACTCAGGAGAACGGCGTGTACAAGTTGTCGACTTTCGGTTTGGCTGCTGCCAGCACAATGAAAATTGTGGAAGAAGCGCCTGAAATTCAGCCGAGGAAGCGCGCTTTATCGTTGAAGTGGAAGACCGCTCTTGCAGTGTCGCTTATTGCCCTTGTCCTTGTGGCGAGTGTGGCGATTTGGCAGTTTAATGCTTTGAACCAAGCATCTAACCAGAGCAGTGCTTTGCGGTCAAAGTATAACCAATTGTTGTCTTGGAGTCAACTCACAGATATGGCACTAAATTTTCTGCAGCAAGTTACGCAAATTGACACTTCTCATTACCAAGCGACATTGGTGAGCAACACTGTTGATCAGCCTTCAGATTTAGGCGGAATATTAGAGCAGACTATGATGTATTCGCTTACAAGCAACAACAGCAAAATGGATGTTTATTTCAGATTCAGAAGCGACGAATTATCGTGGTACCAGATTATAATGCTTGAAGGGTCACCGGTTTATTCTCAACCTCAGCCATATAGTGCTCTGGATGCGGCTAAGGGGTTGCTTACGAGGCTCACGAGTTACGAGAATGCGTCTTACCTTGGAAACATGACCAGCATGCTATCGTTAGTTAGCAACTCAATGCAAAACATGGAAGTCACTGAAGGCAACAATAAGTTGAATGTAACTGTATCAGGTGCCAGCACACAAATAGTGATGATGTACACGGAGAACGGTGTAGACTTTTCGCCTAAATGCGTGAGTTTAACTTTTGAGAACAACGATTTAACCGACTTCATTGATGACTATTACTTATTCACGATTGGAAGCACCACAGTTAACGTTTCCAGCGACCAAGCCCTTCAACTGGCAATAAACGCTGCAAAAGGTTACAGTTGGACTGCAAACGGCGCAACGGTCTCAAATTTTACCGTTCTTTCGGAGCCTGTCTCGGTTGTTTTTCACCCGAATACCAAAAACGGGTTAGCGTTGTACCCGCAATGGACTGTCACGCTTTACCTTGACAAAGTTTACCCAGGAGGCGTGGACAGCATAACCGTTGAAATATGGGCAGACACGGGAGACATTGCGCAAATACAAAACAGTTGAATATAGCGCGAGGGTATAGAAAGTGTTAAACGCGGTGGACGCTCATGCCATGTTAGCCCGCGCCGCGCTTTTAGCTTATGCTCATCCACCTTTACCTAAGGAATAGTTAGCGGTAGAAAGTTCTTAATGGTTCCATCGGTTCCACTGCAGCAAAAACAATTTGCTTAAACGCCAGATTGCCACTAGTTTTCCCGCCTAAGCGAAAACGTGAATGGCATGGCTAAAGAAGAAAAACCCAAGACTGTCTACTGGCTGGAAAACAAGCTTTACCTAAACATCACCAATCGATGTTCTAACTGCTGCTTTTTCTGCCTAAGAAACTTCAAGCGAGGCGTCGGCGGCTTCGACCTCAAACTCGCCAAGGAGCCAAGCCTTGAGCGGATTACGGGTGAGCTCGGGGAAGTTTTGGGCATGCGAAGCTGGGATGAGGTGGTTTTTTGCGGTTTCGGTGAGCCGACGGAAAGATTGGACGTTCTGCTGCTAGTTGCACGGTGGATCAGGCAGCATTATGGGAAGCCGATAAGAATTCGCGTTAACACGAACGGGCATGGCTACGTGCTTAACGGGAGTAGGGCTGTGGCGGCTGAGTTGCGGGCGGCGGGCGTTGACAAGGTAAGCATCAGCTTGAACGCTGGCGACGCGGAGACGTACGGTGAGATTTGCAGACCAACCTTCGAGAGCGCGTACGAGGCGGTCACCGATTTTATACAGAAAGCCAAGCTCGTCCTCCAGGTTGAGGCAACGGCGGTAAGAATGCCCGAAGTTGACTTGGCGAAGGCGAAGACGGTTGCGGATTGTTTAGGCGTTGAGTTTAGGGTCAGGGAGTATATTCCCTGCTTTTACTAGCTTGCGACGCATTTTGGGATAAAGGGAACCAGACATCAACATGGGATTTTAGGGCCCTTTTTGAAAGGACTTGGTTTTGTCGCGGGTATATTGTTTTTTTTTGGGGGGGGGGAAAGCCGTATAAGCCGCTTATGACGCGTTTCATATTATTCGTTGTCTTGCGAGAGAGGCAAAATCAAACCAACAACCGTTTCATTCTTGTTTCATTACTGTTTCAGCGAACCGTCATATCCTTCCATGCCATATCGGTAAGACAAAGGAAGTGTAACGAAATGAAAATGAAAAAAACAACCGTCCTAATCATCGCGGTAGTGGTTGCAGCCGCACTAGTAGCTGCTGGATTAGTCGTACTTAACCAAACTGGAAACAAAACGAACAACCAAAGCACGTCAACTGGCACAACAACGGGCGTATCCATTGACCAAGCGGCGTCGGCGGCTCAAAACTACCTGACAAAGATGGGTTATTCTAATTTGGGCGTAAACATGATGCAGGAGTACTCTAACATGTACTATGCTCAAATAATTGAGGAAAGCAATGGGACAGGCGCATTCGAGCTTGCCGTCAACAAAACCACCGGCGTGGTCACACCAATGCAGGGACCGACCCTGATGTGGAACACTAAATACGGCGCAACCAGCACTGGAATGATGGGTTACCTGATAGGCACGGGAAACTCGGGCAGTGGCATGATGGGCGGCAGCGGCATGATGACCTGGCTAAGAGGCACACCTACAACCAACATGGCAGTCACCATGGAGCAAGCAAAAGTTTACGCGCAACAATACCTCGACGCAAACTACACTGGAGCAACCGTCGGGCAAGTAACGACTTTCTATGGGTACTACACGATGCAAATCATGAAAAACGGCAACATCGTTGGAATGATGGGCGTCTACGGAACCACAGGGCAAGTCATGTACTACTCGTGGTGCGGAACATTCATGCAACAAAAAGTATTGGGTTAATCCAGAAAAGCAGCAGCAACATTTTTTCTTTTATTTTACCTATTTCAACGCCATTTTTCTTTAGTAGTTTCATAAAATTAGTTTTAAGAAGAAAAATAAAAAAAGCGAAAGTTGGGGGGTTGTTTTGTTTATGCAGTTGCGGTTACTGTGTAGGTTTGGAATCCTTCGCCCGTAAGCTGGATAGTGTAGGAGTTCCCTACGATCGGCGTTATGGCAAACGCGGGGTTTTCAGCGCTAATTCCTCTCGGCTGGGGTGAAATGACGCCGCTGAAGGTCAACGTGACTGTTTGTCCCGGTTGCAGAGCAAGATATGAAGGTGCTGCGCTTCCCGGTCTATCATCAGGTTGTCCGCCTCGCGGGTTAAACGGTTGAGTGCCATTGCCTATTCCACCGATGCCTAGTCCATTGGGCAAATTAGGTCCTACGTTTGGAGGATTCATGGGTTGGCTTTGCAATGGCTGATTTTCGGGGTCTGTTCCCTGAATCGGAGGTAGTTGCGTATTTTTAAGATCCATCGGCTGCACGTTGTTTGATGTTCCAATAATCGACGTGGGACGCGCGTTGCGAAGGTTCATAGGCTGCATCATTTGAGATGGCCCGAAGAGCGGAACTAAGGCGGTATTGTTGATTTGAAATGGAATTGTATTCTGGTTATTGTTAGGCATTCGGAACTGAGGCGCAAAGTTTTGAAGTGGAGTGAATTGGCCTTGAAGCATGATACCGAAGATTCTGAAGGTTATGTCTCCGTTGTTTGTGAGGGTCACTGAAAGACTTGTTGTGTTTCCGTTCACTGAAAGCGACGCTGAAGTGATTGACATGTCTTGGGAGAAATCTTGAACCACACGGGTCAATCTTGCCTGGCCGTTTTGACCTATTTTCACGATTGTCCCCACTTTCACTTGCGCCTGGTCTAAGCTGGTAACGACTGTTGCAGTGGCGCTTGGAGCAAGAACAAAGTAGTCAACTGGGTTTCCGTTTGCGTCAACTGACTGGATCTCTAAGAGTGTGGGGTTGAAGTCTATTAGCACGCCTGAGAGGGTTTGATTGACTTTGCTGTTGGCAACCGACATAACTAACGTGTTTGAAAGCGTAGTAACACTGTATGTCGTGCCGTTAATCACTGCGTCAACATTTGCTATTGTGAACTCGACTTTGTCTACAGAGGAGCCGGTTGGAATTGTTGCGGAAGCGATGGTTTTGGTCATGTTAACCAATGCGAACGAGTTTACGGTTCCTGAGGTGCCCACTGAAAGCCACTCAGAGGTTCCATTAGCATAGGTTACATACAACGAAATGTCAGAGTATGTTAAGTTGAGCACGGTTGTTCCAGCGGGTACAATCGGCGGGTCCGTGAGCATCACGGCAAATGAATATTTGGCCGAAACTTGCTGAGGCATGATGCTTGGGTTAACAAAAAAGACGACTGATATTATCAACGCAGCTGAAAGTACTGCTGCTAAACCATATTTAGTAGTCCATTTTAGGGTCATTTTTCATCAAGGATAAGCAGGCAAGTTAGGATTAAAACCTACATTTTTTAAAACCCTTTAAAAGACGTTTAATGCCCTTTCAAAAGCCTTGAATCCGACCAAAATGATTCAAAAACCGTTTTTGCTATGCTGTGAGTTTTCGCCAAAGGATCAAGGTTTCATACCAAAACACTGCAACCATAGCAACGCAGACAACTATAAGCCAAACGGTAAAAAGTGACCCGTAAAGCGCTTCGACAGAAAAGACGGCGACGATAATGGTGAAGAGCAGTGAGAAGAAAAACAGTTGAGGCACCAACGCGGGACCCACTTTGGAGTACCCTTCAAGAACTTTCGCTGAGGCGTCTTTAACGGCGAAGTACTTTCCCTGTTCATCTTGCTTGACAAAGTTGGCCTCTGAAAGTTTCCCAAGATGATATGAGGCTAAAGAGGCTGACGACAAATCAAGACCTCGCTGAACCTCCCGCAGCTCGCAGGGACCGTGTTTAAGAAGGTACAAGTATGCCTTTAGCGTATTGCCTCTAATTTCCTGATTGGTCGGCATTAGAGGAAATATTTAAGAATGCGGCAATTTAACAATTGCGTCTGAAGTTTTTTAAGGAGTTTTTTAAAAAATTGCGAATGAACTAGACAGATACTCCCTCTTCCCAATTTGAATCCTAAAACACAAGAAATCTGGAACGCAGCATTGGAAGCCTTTTGTAAAGCAGGCAGGGATAAGCAAAATATATATTGGTTGGTCGTTAACGAGTTAGCATAATAGAGCTGATTGAGGAATAAACATGGTTTCTCTTAGAGCTTTAGCCCCATCTTTAACAAGAATAACAGTTGCCGGCGCAATAGGCGCTGCTTTGCATGTTGGCCAAGGCGACTGTGACTTAATTGACGCGAAAGCCGTTGAATTTTCACGAGCGGTTCTAGCTCAAACAGACGTGGAAGGCGAAGTGATCTGCTGTGAAGGACCCAAAGACCACGCGCCGTCGTTTGAACGCCGAGAAAAAGTCGGAACAGGCGGAGGACCCAAAGTGGAATTCATAGTTGACCCAGTCGACGGAACCACAGCAGCCAGCAAGGGCAGAAAAGACGCGATCTCCGCGTTGGCATGCGCGCCCGCGGGGTGCTTCCAAGTTCTGCCAGACGACGGTTACTACTTCAAAATTGCCACAGACTACCACTCAATGGGCAAGATATCGATTGAAATGTCTGTTGAAGAAGTCGTGCGTACAATAGCCCACGAAAAACGTTTACCCTTAGCCAACTTCACCGTCATAATGCTTGAGCGCGACAGACACAACGAAATCCTTGCTCAACTCAGAAAACTCGGTGTGCGAATCCTGCTTATCCCAGACGGAGACATCGCAGCCGCCGTAGTCTGTTGCCTACCTGACAGCGGAGTTGACATGTTAATCGGCGCTGGCGCGGGACCCGAAGCCACCATAGCAGCGACGGCGGTGAAGATTCTTGGAGGAACCATGCTTGCGAAGGTTTGGCGAGACAAAAAAGACGATCCTGACCGTCTCGAACGCTTAAAGAAGACGGGGGTTGACGTGAACAAAACTTACAATCAGGATGAACTGGCGAAAGGCAAAGAACTGGTCTTTGCGGCTTCAGGCGTCACCAAAGGCGAACTTTTAGACGGCGTCAGAATTATTCCTAACGGCGCAGTTGTCTACTCGATTTGCATGAGGCTGCCCAGCGGAACCATAGAAAGATCTGAAACCATACTGCGGTTCAAAGGACACCCAGTTTACCAGCAGTTCCTGCCCCGTAGCAGAAGCCGCGTTTAATAAAAACCGCGGTTTTTTTCACAAGCATCTTAATATTTGCTGGCCAAATTTCTTTTATAGGTAAACGATGACTTCTGAGGATAAATCCTGCATTGAAAAGCCAGAGCTGAAAGAGGAAGAGCATGAAAACAAACGCGTAATGGTCACCGTCTCCGACTTTGCAGAATGCATGGTCACGGCACGATAAGATAGTTCGGTGAAGCAGACGTGAAACGGTTTTGCAAAAGTTATTCTCCGTGAAAAAGAGGCTTGATTTTTGAAAAATTAATAAGTGAACCTGCAGTCACATTACGTTCATGTCCAAGAAGCCCAAGACCCCGCCTAAAATGCCGCCGAAGAGCAAACGCAAGGCTCAGCCACAACCCGTAAGCATCACATCAAGCAAAACCTACTGGATAACCCTGACGGCGGTTATGCTTGTTTTCGGGTCCGTCTACGGATACATGATGAAAGTCGCCGTGGCAGCGATAGTGCTCTTGCTGGCATGCGTCCTGTTCATGATAGGCTTCGCATACTACCTTAAATTCAAACCGTCAACTCTGAAGAACAACAGCAGGGCAACGTTCATTTTTGTCGGAGCATCCGTCGTCGGCTTCTGCATCTGGGTGGCAATCGTACTTCTTTTAAGCGCAGTTGGCTTTTGGCCGCAGATAGCAATTTCGATGGGTGAAAGATTTTTCGCCACGGCAAGCCTGGTAATCTGCTTGATCACGGGAGGTTTCATAGGCGACTTGGTCGGCAACAACAAAGAACGCATAAGCATGTTTCTTCGAGACAGGTTCGGCGGCTAGTTTCCGCGTTTTCCATTTTTTGCTCACAGAAACTTTAAGAGCATAAGCCATTTAGCATTTTCAGTAAACCATTGCAAGGATAGATTGGCGTTGAAATTTGGAATCATGACTCGGAACCCGGAAGCGTGGAGCAGCACTCAAGTTCGGGAAGCACTAACCAAACACGGCATATCCTATGAATGCTTCACTTTCCCGAGGCTCGTCGCAAGGCTCGCCTACAAACCCTACTTCAAAGTCAACGAAACCAGCATCCTTGATGAACTGGACGCGCTCATCATCCGCCCCATCGGACGCGGCTCGCTTGAGGAGCTGGTTTTCCGAATGGACATGCTCTACAAGCTTGAACGCCAAGGCTTCTACATGGTGAATCCGCCGACGGCGATTGAGCACTGCGTTGACAAGTACGACATATTGGCGCTTCTTGAAGACATCGGCGTTCCCGTGCCACGCACCCTTGCCACTGAAAGCGTCAACGAAGCCATCAAAGCCTTCAACGAGTTGGGCGGCGACGTCGTGGTTAAACCCATTTTCGGCTCGCGCGGACAAGGCGCGACACGGGTAAACGACGTGGACATCGCCGACACCATCTTCAAAGCCATCACGTTCCACCACGGCATCATCTACATGCAGGAATTCGTTCCCCACGGGCACTCAGACATACGAGCGTTCGTAATCGGCGACCGAGTAGTCGCATCCATGCGCCGCGTCGCGGAAGGTTGGAAAACCAACTACAGCCGAGGAGCCAAACCTGCGCCAGCGACAATCAGCAAAGAATTTGAAGACTTAGCCATAAAATCAGCTAAGGCTGTGGGCTGCAAAATCGCAGGCGTCGACATCCTTGAAGGACCAGAGGGACCACGCATAGTTGACGTGAATAGCCAGCCAGGATGGAAAGGACTGCAAGTGGTCGCCAAAGTCAACATTGCCGAAGAAATAGTAAACTTTGTGTTATCAGAACTTAAAAAATAACCTGTACATATTTGGCGATGGAATGCCTAGACCCTAAAGTTTGTGAAAAGAAGGAAAATACTCCTTCATCATCATCATCAACAACATCAACAACAACGCGGCCTGAGCTGTGGGTTTGAATTTTTAAGCAGTCTTTTATCTGAAATGAACAATTAGCAGTCTAATGACATACCCAGTGGGCGGCTAACGCCGTTAACGCTTTCTCAAACAAGTAATCCTCAGGGGTCACGTCGACTTTTACGCCCATCTCCATTAATGCTTCAGCGGTGGTGGGTCCAATAGCAACAGTCGTGACATTGCAGTTTACTGTGTCGCGAAGCGTTTCCATCGGAGCCTTCTCGGAGAGCATTTTGAAGATGTTTTTGGCGCTCAGTCCGCTGCCGAAAACGATTGCGTCGATCTTTCCAGAAGTTAAGTCTTGGAAAAACCTGCCTTTCAGTTCCGCGTCAACAGGCAAGCTTGACTCATAAACGTAGATTTCTTCAACTTTAGCTCCCAATTCTTTCAGCTTGTCGATTAAGGCAGGATCCAAATACTTCAAAAGGCTCAAAAGAGAAGGTCTGCTTGAAACGGGTTCAGAACGCTCAGCCGCCATCGCCGCCTCAAGAAGCTTAAACGTTTTCGTCCTTGTGGTGGGCAGGATGGTTAACCGCATGATCCAAGAGATCGACGACATTAACATGAAAACCAGCGCGGAAATAACTTACGAAGTGAAAGACACGCAGATCGGCTGACCCCAAAATTTGGCGACGCTCATACAAATAGTCGGGCGCCACAAAAGTCGGCATCGCTGCTGTTTTCCATCAAAATCGCAGATAGCTTTTTTTTAAAAATAAAAAAGAAAGAGAAAGGAAGATTTTTACTTTTTAGCTTTTTTAGTGTATACGAAAGTTCCTAATGCTATCGCGACTAATGCTGCTGTTAAGGCGACCACTGCTGCATTTGAGTACTCATTTATTGTTACGGTGCTTGCGGTTGGAATGAAAAATGCCTGTAAGAGGACAGTGCTTGCAGGAGGCGCTACTGAGATTGTACTGGTAGTGAAGTCGGTTCTGCCTTGTGCGCTGACCTCGATCCAATACAGGAATTTGTAGCCGGATTGTGCGGTCGCTGTAAAGGTTGAAGCAGTGCCAATGGTGTAGTTTGTGTACGAGCTTAATGAATTTGTTGAGCTACCTGAGGTTGGAGAGGTTGTGCCGCCTGCGGGAAGTAGCATGTCAACGGTAGCTTTTCCGCTTCCTGTTACGGTTTGGCTGGCGTTGGTGGTTGGAATGAATAATGCCTGTATAGCGCAAGAAGCGCTTGCCGTGAGTGTCTCTGTTAGTGTGGTAGCTGTGGAAGTAACTGGAGTTGCCGTGCCTATCCAGTCCCAGCACTTAAATGAAAATCCTGTACCTGCGACCGGAGTAAAGTTTATAGTATCACCGCTAGCATAAGTGACAACAGTTGAAACGGTGAGCTGTGTTCCGTTTGCATCGATGTTTCCGCCTTGTGAGTTGTAGACGTATAGGGTAGGCGAAGTTGCTGCTTTTACAGATGCTGTACTTGCCGTCATTATTAGGAGAGTGGACGTTAGTAAAATCAAAGCTAAAATCTTAAAGTTCTTTGCTGTCTTGCTCATTGAAATTCACCGATTTATTTACAGTTTTTCATGAATGTATTTGCATATAAGCTTTTGCCTAAATTTAAACCACGCGGTAACCTTTTCACGGTGCTTTAGAGTTACCATTTGTTAAAAAAGGCGCAAAAAATGATTTAGAGTGCAAAAATTACCTCTCAATTGATATTTTGCTTATTCCAGCCTCTTTTTCAAGAACGATGGCGTGGTCAGCCTTCCCTGCGAAGGCTTCGCTGTGCGTGACCGCTATGATTTGTTCTATCGCTTTAAATCGGCTTATTGCTTCGGCTAGCCGCTCTATGCTGCCGTCTTCGCTGCCTAAGTTTTCTGTCGGTTCATCAAGCACAAGCATGCTTAAACCGTGACCCGTTCGTGACTGCATGATAAGTTGCCCCAGCCCTAAACGGTAGGCAAACGCCAAAAGCGTGCGTTCTCCGCCTGAAAGGTTGGCAACTTCTCGTTCAACGCCTGCTTCGCTTTTCACGTAAGGCGTGTAGGTGTCGTCGATAACGACGTTTAGCATGGGTGCTTCTCCGCCGACTAAGCCGTCAAGCACTTGCTGGATGTAGTTGCGCAGAACCTTCACGAACTCGCTGCGAAGTTTAGGTTGAATACTCCGGTAAGCGTCGCGAATAGCGCCTAAGACTTCAGCCGTTCTGCGGGCTTTATCTATACGCTCAAGCTTTTCTTGCGCAACGTCAATCCGCTCCTTGAACTCGTCTAACCTTCTAAAAAGGTCTTTTTTGCGGCTTTCTTTCAATCTGAGGTCTGAGTCTACAACGTAATATTGCTTAAAAGCCGCTTCACGCTTCTCTCGCGCGGTGTCAAGCTCTGACAAGTCAAATCTGCTGATCTCAAACTGTACCTGATCAAGCTGCCTCTTCAAGTCTACTTCAAGCCCTTGCTTTTCCTCATACTCGCTTTTTAAGCTCTTAAGGTTGGTTTCCTCCTCGCCTAAGCGGCTCTTCAGCTCTTCCGCCCTTGTTAGGCAAGTTTGCAGGTTAGCGTAGGCTTCTGAAGCTGAAGCTTTCGTTTTCTGCAGCAAATCGATTTGGGTTCTTAGCTGGACGATGGTTTTCTCTCGGTCAATGTTGTCTTTTTCGATTCTTGACAGAAGATTTGTTTTGTATTCGCCGTCTAAGGGCTGTATGCAAAGCGGGCACTTGCTTTCTTGCGCTAGCGATACCGCCCGCTTCTTGTCGCCTTGGAGGTCTCTTGAGGTCGCTTCCTGATCAGCCCGTAGACTGCCTATTTTATCGTCAAAAGCCGCCATGCAGTTGTGCAGTGACTGTCCTGGCTGGTTAGTGGGTAAACCTGCCTCTTCAAGCTTGCTTAAGAATTGTTTAGCCTGAGTGTCGATTGAGATTTGGCGTTGATGAAGGTTGTCCAAGATTGTTTTTTTGCCCTGCACTCGCTCGGCTAAGGAAGCCAAAGTCCTGCTCATGTTGGCAGCGTCAGAGTGCAGCCTTGCCTCTTTGCGTTTTAGCTCTTCAATGGTTTGCCGTTTCTCTTCTAGAAGCTTGAGTTTAGAATCCGCTTCATCCAAGGCTTTCTTTGCAATCGCCAGTTTCTGCGTTGAGGTTTCAAGCTCCATTTCGAGAAGCGTGTATTCTTCGCTTGTTTTGTTGTATTCTATGCTGAGTTTTTCTAAGCCGTTAACGTCTGGGTCCTTCTCGAGAACCCGTTTTTCGGTCTCGTAGTCCCGCTGGTACTGGGCGATGTTGCTCCATGCAGCTTCGTAATCTGACAAGCCGAAGAGTTCATCTAAACGTCTCTGCCTGTCGCGTGGTGCCGCATCCAAGAGTTCCTTGAGGTGCTCCTGCCTGAACCAGACGATCTCGCGGTAAAGCTCCTTATCCAACCCTGTTATGGCTTTAAACTGCTCAGCGATCGCGTCGGTTTTCATGCTTGCAACAAGCTTGTCATCTTCAAAGAGTTTAAGCTCCTCGAAGTTTTGGGTGATGCCTTTTCCTTTTCTTTTGATTCCGCGGATAAGCTTGTAGGTGCTTCCGTTCTGTGTGAACTGAACCGTGACGCGTCCCCAGTCTGTGCCTTCCCGTAGCAAGTACTCGAAGCTTCTTCCGATTGCGTCGCCGAACAGGGCAAAGTCAACGGCGTAGAGGACGCTTGATTTTCCGCAGCCTAAGCCGCCGACGAGGCAGTTAAACCCGCTTGTAAACGGCACTGTCGATTTAACGTGGCTGCGGATGTTTTCAAGCTGTACAATTTCGATCTTCACTTTGTGAGCTCCTCGATTGCCTGTTTAACTTTGTCCTCTTGTTTTCGGCTCAGCGGCTCGATGAGGCTGAGGGCGGAACGGGCGATTTTTTCGGCTTCTTCGCGGCTGTACCGTTGCGTGAAAATCTCCAGAAAGTAATCGTACGCTTTGGTTCGCAGGTCTTTGAATTCGCTTTCAAAAATGGACCGGGCGATTTCGTCTGAGATTGCGGTTTCTTTGAGCAGCACGATTGGGTGGACAAGTAGGGCTTTCTTGGCTGCGCTTCGGATTTTGCCTGTGTCGATTTCTGATCGGCTTGCCTCGGCTGGGAGTGTACCCCTCAGAACGGGGATTATGATGGCTCCTTCTGTGTCGTTTTCGCTTACTTGCTGGGCGGTTAGCTCTGTGATTTTTGAGGATGGCATGCCGTTGTAGTCCTGTTCTAAGACGATGAACCTGCGGCTTGACTGGAGTTCAATAGGCTGCGGGTCCACTTCGCACTTCTCGTTTACCTTAACAAGCATGAACCCTTTGCGGTACTTGGCTTCCCGGTAATCTGCGGTTTCCGTGCAGCCGCTGTAAGCCAGCAAGCCGCCCTTGAACTTCTCCAGGAACTGTTCATGTACGTGTCCGGCTGCGTAATAGTTGAAGTCGTTTGGCAGCTGGTCGGGTGAAAGCTCCGCTTCAATGTAGGGAGGCTTAACGTTTGGCAGGTCTAATGCTCCGTGGAAAACGAAGATGTTGCATAGGCGGCTGTCGGGTGTAGGTGGGTTTTCCGCCATGAATTTGGGGAGTGCCTCTTGCGTTTTGTGTTTGTTGTGGAAGTTTGGTATGCCGTACACGTAGCAGCAGTCTGGTTTGCGCCAGCATGCGCCGCTGTGTCTTGGCAGATGGTGGATTAAGCCGGCGCTGTCCAGCGGGTAGAGAATTGTGCCCGTGACGGTGTTCGGCGCCGAATCGTGTGAGCCGTCTACAGTTAGAACTGGGATTCCCGCGTCTTTGAGCCGTTTGAAGCTTCGAATCGTGTTTTCCAAGGTGACGTTTGAGGGTCTTGCTTGGTGGAAGAGGTCGCCCGCGATAATGATGAAGTCGACTTTGAGCTCGATGGTTCTGTCCACGAGTTCCTTGAAGGCGTTGTCGAAGTCTTGCCTTCTTGCTTCTAACCCGTACTGCGCGTAGCCCAGATGCAGGTCCGCAGCGTGGACAAAGCTAAACGGCTTCACGGCGCAACTGCTCCTCCCTTAACGTTTCCCAGATTAGGGAGCTGTATGTATTTAGCTCTTGGCTTTTTGCCATGCCCACCACGTTTGCCCGCGTTCTATCTATCGAACGGGGCTGGTTCGTTTGCAGACCCGCTTTTTGTGTTGGAATTTGACCACAAATACTAGACCCCTTCCAAGGGTAGGCGGGTTCTTTGAAGGGGCAGCTTCGGGTTGGTTTCTAGGTTTAGAGCCCAAATCAAGCAGATGGCAGCCGCGTTCTTCAACGCGGAGAAGAGACTTTTAGCCAGTTTTTCAGGTATAAACCCATTCATACCTGTCTTTCTCAACGTTCCCGTTCAGTCAGAGCTTGTTTCGGGTTGCTTTTTTGGTTTAGGGCTATATCCGAAAATGTGCGACTTTTCGTTTGTTAGTTCAAACTCTAATTTAGATATGATTGCGCACTTGCTTGAAAATATTATTTCAAAAATTAGACTTTTTGCATTATTCGAATACGTTCTGTTAGTTTTTTATCTGCATCGCATTCTTTGCACCAAGCCAAAACAAGTTTGCCGTCAGCATAAAGCGTATAACATTTGTCTTTTTCGACTTCCTTTCCGCACCATCCACATTTTGCCATATTAAACACTAATTAGCCTATAATTAGCAGTTGCTTAAAAACAATATTGAAAAAAGAAAAATAGTAGTATCATACATAAGAAACTAAGATGGGAAATGTCACTATTTGAAAGAATAAAGAGTGAAATACCTTCTGGAACTTATTTGAAAACTCCTGTACAGAAGGTTGAGTTCAGAATTGAATATGAAGGAGATAAAGTAGTTTTATTCAAAGATGCTAATAGAAAGCCTTTTTCAAAAATTCCCAAAATTTGTTGGGATGGAATACAAGATTTTCTAAAGAAACAAGGTCAAAAGACAGAAGGCTGGGTCAAAATCGGTGATGTGTATGGAACACCTGAAGAGGCGACTCTTCAACATTATTTAGATGATTTTCACAGTCAAGGCAAGACTCGCTCTACTGAAGCGGGTAAAGTAGCATCCATACTCATACGTCTCCAAGTTGCTGAAGTTGACCCTAAACCACCCTCAAGAGTTAGGTTGTTATACAAAACTAAGTGAATTCTTGTCTCGCTGATGCAACTATTATAGCGCCAACTAATGTTACAAAGAAACCAAACATTGTCGGAGGAATATCATACCCACCCACCAATGCGAACTCTACTCCTACAAAATATTCCATTATCAAAACTACGAAAACTAATAACATTGTCAGTACAAAGGTTTTTCGAGTCCAAGCCAAAATTGCACCTCCAGCAAGGAAAACAAATGCGAGTACGGAAATAGATTCATAACTTGCAAGGTTAATAAGATAAGGATGATATTGTGACATAAAATCTACCACATAGATGACAAATCCGAATAGCATCACAACCGCACCAATCCTCGGCAACTTGGTCGTTTCAATGACCCTTACTTCCTTTGACAACTTAGTTCCACATCGAGGACAAAACTCTGCTTTGTCGTCATCTATGTCATGATTACACTTAGGACAAACTCTCATACTGCTTCGCCTCAATTCTCTTTTCTACGCTATTGAGATTTAAGACTTTTTGATTATGGAAAAATCGCTTAAAAAGAAAATGGAAAATGTTCTAAATCAATATCCTAACGCTTTAAGAAGTTGATATTCAGAAATGACGTCACCAATTGCGTATTCATAAAAAATCGTGTTTTTTTGTCCACCGCATTCCACAAATTCCAGATATGCATCATAGATAGCATTACCGCCCGCTATCTTGTCAAGAACGTAATTATAGGAAAAATCAAAACCCCACCCTTTATTTTTCACTAACTCTTCAGCTTTAATTCGGGCTTTGTTTTTGTTTGCTTCAATGGATTTGTACTTTTTCGCCTTCTCATTCATTCTTAGTTTATGGGTAACTTTTATGCCGAATACCGCACATGCTTCTTCTAATCGTGGATGGTTCTTACCAGTAAGCCTTGTCATTTTCTGTGATTGGCATTCGCAAGGGTCATGGATTTTCGATTCAGGTATTTCCACACCTAAAAACTTCTTGAGAAACAGAATATCGAAACCCCTTATGTTATGACCAGCAAAAATGATTCCTTGTGACAACAATGAGTCTATTTCCTTCTTGGCACTTTCTAAATTCCAGCGTGAGTCTTTTGAATCAGCCCAGTACAAATCTTGTTTCTTGTCGTCACCTATCTGCACAGAGATAATTCGCTTATTGTCTTCCATAACATCTGTACCAGTATTTTCAGTTTCAATATCAATTATGAGGTACACTAAAACGCCCACAAAGATTATGTGATTAGAAGTGAATTAACCTTTAGGTGGGTTGCATGAAGTTAACTATTGAACTTGTTCCTTCCACCGCTTGGAATCAATCACTTTATAATCTATTGCCAAGAAATGAATGGTATAACATAAAAAACAAGGTGTTTGCTTCGGAAGGGCATCGTTGTTATATTTGCGGGAATTCGGTAGGAACCCTTTCTTTGCATGAGTTTTGGAACTATGATGAAAATACCCACGTTCAAAAACTTATTGAATTTCATCATTTATGTAACCTTTGCCATAAAATCAAGCATATAGGCTTTTGGTGTAGCACGTTTGATGGACAAGTTAAACTTAGGCAAGAAGGCTATTGTCGTGATGATTTAATTAAGTACTTTTGCAAAGTTAACGGTTGTTCCACAAAAGTATTTGAACAACATGAAAAAGAAGCATTTAGAATTTGGAATGAACGTTCTCAACATGATTGGAAACAAGATTTTGGAGAGTATGAAAAATATCTCAAAAAGTAAGAAGAGTTTTTGATGGGTATTGGATTTGGTTACTTAGCAGAGAAAACCCTACCTATGCTATAACTGGAAAATACCTTTTCTTTTCGGATGACAAAAACAAGCTTATTGAAATAGCTGTTAATGAAATGGAAAATCATGGATTTCACCACGCAAAGGTGAACGAAACGCTTTTAGAAGGTCAAACAGAATATGTTTTGTGTCTCTATTATGCAGATGATTCACGTAAGCAAGAGTTAGCTGAAAGGAACAAACAAGAATATAATGTTAAGTACCGATATTGGAAAAGTGATTCTGACACGTTAAAAGGAAAGTATAGCAAAGAGTTTTTGGATAAACTTCCAAAGGATGAGAGAAAGTATTTCACCGCTCGGAAAGAGATAATTGAATTCAAGGACAGAAAAGGTAAGCTAATTCTAAGGCAGAAGAATAAAGAGAAACAAGCCTAAATTTATGTAAGTTTTTGTGTTCCCCTTTTATGGTTTGTGAATTTGAACTAAAATTTCAGAAAGGCGTAACATTGCTGGCTAATTTAGGGATTAATTCACAAAGAACAATGAAGGCAAGACATTGCGTGTTTGTCGGCAAAAGGACGGGCAATTTTACTGTGCAGTTAATTCAAAAGGGCAGATTGTCCCAGCCATTTTTGAACTGCTCAGGGAAATCGCCCTGAAAATTTGGGTTTTTGAAGGGGAAAAATATAAGCAACTACCTGCAAGTATGTGTAAAAGGCGCACTTATTAGATGAAATGCCAAACATGCGGTCAAGAAATCGATCTTCCATTCCACTGTCCCTTCTGCGGCGGACAGTTCTGCAGTGCACACCGTCTTCCCGAGAACCATGCCTGCCCAAGGATCGATTATGCACGTGCCCAAAGGCAAGGGCAAGTCTTAACGCCGCAATCGTACAATTCATACCAGTACACGTACAATCTTGGTCCGCAACGGAGCAAAAACCACATTTCCTCAAGCCCCAAAGAGGTCAAACACATAACTGTCGCAGCAGCGCTAATCATAGCCATCGGCTTTTCCATCGGGCTCTACGGAAACTACTTCGGAGGCTTCAACTTCACTTGGACATTGACTTTGATGGCTGCTTTCGCGGTTATCATGACAGCCTCAGTTTTGACCCATGAAATGGCTCACAAAATAACCGCTCAGAGAAACGGTTTGTGGGCTGAGTTCCGCCTGGTCACATGGGGAGTTTTGTTGACTTTTGTTTCCATATTCTTGCCTTTCAGGATGATTGCTCCTGGTGCAATGATGATTTCGGGTTCTCCAAACGGCGACGAGATAGTCAAGATTTCGATTGCTGGACCCGCCACTAACCTCATTCTATCAGGCGGCATCCTCGGAATTGCATTTGCCATCTCTCCAAGCCCATTTGGTTCGATGCTGTTTTTCGCCGCGTACATCAACGCTTTCTTAGCAACCTTCAACCTGATACCCTTCGGAATCCTTGACGGCTACAAAATCTTCAGCTTCAACAAGAAAATCTGGGTTTTAGCCTTCATTCCAAGCGTCGTTCTAGCAATCTCAACGTTTATCCTAATCTCTCAGTGATAAAAGCAGAAAGCTCCTTTTTTAGGGCTCTAATTTTGTTTGTCTTAGAGCACATGTTATATTTTATGGCATTGATAATTAGCTAAGAGGGGGAATGCTTTGACTTCGGATTCGGGTTCGTTTAAAAATCGTTATCTCTCGTCAAAATATGTTGACTTCTGGATGGCTGACAAAGGCATGGAAGCAGGCAGAAGCCTGTGGCGTCACAAACTGCTATCCTTCTTGCCATTCGAATCAACCGACAGCGTCCGCTTGCTAGATTTGGGGACGGGAACTGGCGCCCTTAGCTTAGAAATCCTAAGCCGCTACCCAAACGTTTCGCTCACTTGCTTGGATTTCTCTGAAGCTATGCTATCGCATGCCCGAGAGCGACTGGAAAAATTCAAGGGAAAAGTAGCCTTCGTTCAAAGCAACCTCCAAAAATCCGGCTGGTCCAAAGCCGTCGACGGAACTTTTGACGCTGTAGTGTCTTCTTTTGTCACCCACACGATCCCTGACAAAATCAAAACCCTTTATCAGGAGCTTTTCGGATTAGTCAATTCTGACGGTTGCTTTTTGTCGTGTGATGTTTTTCCTCCGCCTGGCCCTGTTTTGGAGCGCATTTACCACAAATCTAGGCTTGTAGACCGTCAAATAGGCATTAAAGCGAAAACTGGCGTCGAGAAAACTATCCCAGAAGTAGAACAGCTACTGCGTGAACGACGCGAAACTTACAAAGCCTTCTTTAAAGCCGATGACAGAATCTTGACTATAGGTTCCCCCACCGTGATGAATCATCTGGAGTGGCTGAAGGAAGCAGGGTTCGACGAAGTGGACTGCTTGGAGAAGCATACCCGCAACGCCATCGTCGGCGGCTTCAGGCACAGCCACTAAAAAGTTTTCATTTATAACAAAAACTGAGTCTGCGAAGATATAGAAAACAAGTGATTCCTGAAAAATTGGATAGTTCCTAAATGAGTTCGATTGTCACGTGGACTTCTTCGGGTACACGTATGCGCATGATTCTTCGCATGACCCGTTCTTCCGAGTCAATGTCGATTAACCGCTTGTGAATGCGCATTTCCCACCTGTCCCACGTCGCGGTTCCCTCGCCTGACGGCGCCTTCAAAACTGGAACCCGGAGCCTTTTGGTGGGCAATGGCACTGGACCGTTGATTTTCACGCCTGTCTTCTGTGCGATGCTTCTGAGTTCTCCGCATACCTCTTCCAATTTGCCGTAATCCGTGCTGGTTAGGCGTATTCGAGCTTTTGTTACCATTCTGGTCCATCAATCCATTATTTTTCTGTCTAATATATGTTCGTGACTGCTAAAAGACTTAAGGGGGGCATAAAAACCTATCGACCCGCTTTTCATCCTTATTATCCTGCTTTTTGAAGCCGCCGAACCGCTTAGGCTCAGAAAACTCAATCATGAAACTGCTTAAAATCAATGTTGGTGGATCAACGCTTTGTCAAAAGCCTTAACGGATTCCTCATGCTTACGTAAGGCGCTTAGAACTATCCCTTTCTGGTACCACGCTTCATAGTCTTTTGGGTTAATTTCTGTTGCTTTATCAAATGCAGCAAGGGCATCTTCAGGTTTACCTAAACTATCTAAAACTTTTCCTTTGTTAAGCCATGCCCTCTGATAATGCGGGTTCAGTTCAAGCGCTTTATTGAAAGCAGCCAATGCCTCTTCAAATCTGCCCATGGATTCTAATGCAGCACCCTTGTTGTTCCAAGCCTTTTCCTGATCAGGATTGATTGCTATAGCCTTATCTAAAGCAGCTATGGCTTCCTCGTATTTACCCAAGTTACCCAACGCAATACCCCTAAATTGCCACGCCTCGTAATCACCAGGACTAATTCTCACAGCATTATCGATAGCCTCTAATGCTTCTTCAACCTTGTACATTTTAGTCAAGACCATTGACAAGTTGACCCATGCTTTTTGATAATTGGAATCTAATTCAACCGCTTTACAGTATGCTTTTGATGCTTCCTCAAATTTAATTAAGCCATCTAAGGCTGCGCCTTTGTTGTTCCAAGCCTTTGGGTAAGAAGGGTTAATTTCAATTGCTTTATCGTAAGCCTTCAGCGCATCCTCATACTTGCCCAAGTTAGCGAGGGCAATTCCCATATTATTCCACGCTTTTTCATTGTTTGGAATAATCGCTATCCCCTTGGCGTAGGCTCCCACTGCTGCTTCAAATTTACCTCGGGCACTTAACTTGTCTCCTTTAAGGAACCACGTTCGGGCAAAAAGGATCTTTTTGCCGGGCATATTTTTCATGTCCCTTTTAGAATCTAAGATTGCAATTAGATTTTAAAGAATACAAGAAAATTGAAGACATCAATCTTATCCTGTTCCTGAACTACCGCTGTCTTCAGCCACTGTACTGTCAGAATCAGTTGACGCTCGTATGTATTGATCCATGCTTTCAGCATTTTTTTGTTGACCTTTTTGTTTATTCACAGTAACATCTTGCTGGGTTTGCGTAATTTTTGTTTGTGCGTCTTGTTGTGTTTGCCCGCTCTGATTTTGAGTGTTTTGGTTAGCTTGGTCCATTTGATTAACTATGTTCTGAGCGTTATCCTGATTCGCAGTAGCTTGTTGCATTTGCGCTGGCGTAGTAGCTTGTTGCATTTCTGCATTCGATGCTTGGGCTACTAGGTTAGAATCGCTTGTTCCTCCGCCTCCACCACCTGAACCGCCATCAGAACCGCCGCTGCCGCCACCCGCTCCAGACGACCCTGCTGCTCCACCGCCTGACCCAGAAGATCCAGATGCGCTTCCTGCGGCTCCAGTCGCTGCTGCGCTTGATCCTGCGCTTGCCGACCCGGCTGCGCCGCCGCCTATTACGCCAAAGTGAATTGCCAAGCCGACTCCTGCTCCAACGCCTACGGCTACACCGCCCCCTATGCCGCCTACCGCAACGGGATTGCTCAAAATGCTGCCTGACGCGGAAGAACTGGAGCCAGCCAAAGATGATATCTGGAAATAATCGTATTCTGAGCCGCCTTCCCACGGAGAAACGGTGGATACACTCGTTAACTGTGAAGAATCCTGCGTGCTGTAAGTGTACTTAAGTTGACCGTTATAGTAACATTCAAGTTTATCGCCAGATTTAATCATCGTCAAGGTAAACAGAGTGTTTTGGCTCTCGCTAAAAGTGCCTGTGTTAGAGCGCCAAACTATGGAGCCGTCAACATACAATATGAATTGGCTGTACCAGCCGTCAGCCGCAAACTCGAAAGAACTTTGAGCAGTGCTTGCCCCAACACTGTTCCCACAGTGAGGACCTGAAACCCATCGGCTTTGATCTTCAACCTGCCAGTTGCTAAGACCAGACGGAAAACCGCTACCGCTATACGTAATCGAGGTGTCGCCGCTGTAATCGTCCACGACGACGCCGGTTGATGTGAAGTTGACTCCCGAAGGGTTACTGGTTGTCCAGCCAGCCGCCTGCATTTGGGCTAGGCTCTGGTAGTTCATTTTGTCGCTCCACACGATAGTGCCTGTTTGGGCACTAGCCAGCACAGCGAAACTTAAAACGAACAGTACAAAAAACGTTAAAGTTAGAAGTAACAGTGATTTTCCATTCAAACCTTGTCCCCCGCTTGCATGAATATTGATTTCTGTCATAGAATATAAGCCTTTTAACACCTTTATCCTTAGGAATCATTATCCAATTTCTGAGTTTGGACAAATTCTGAATTACTGCTATCAATAATTGGGCTATGCAAGTTGTTCTTGAGGTTTCTACCTAACATGAAGCTGCAGTGAGAAATTCTAAGAAAAGGGGAAGCGCGAGCGACATCTCCACTTTCGCTTGGGTTCAACCAAACCCTGGCCTCCAGCAAAACTTCATAGAAAATTGAAATATTGAAAGAAAAAGAGGGGATTTTGCGGAGATTTCGCCACCCCGAGAAGATAAAAAACCTATCGACCCCTTTTTCAGACTTATCGTCTAATTTTTTGTCCCGCCGAACCGTTTAGGCTTAGGGAAGAATGTTGCTTCATCATACTTTTGCCAGCCTGCCTTACCTAAAATCCCGCACCTCGGTTGTTTTGGTTATCTTCGGAACTCAACATCAGTAAGGCACCTCCTTCAAACCGACTTTGTGGTCTGCGACGTTGGAAAGAAGGTGAAGTGGCGGAGTTAAAACCAAGATTATGATAAGCCCGACGAGCGTGGGCGTTTCAACTGCCGCGGCGAAAATAAGTGCCCCGACCACAAAGTCCAACTGGTCAAATGGAAACCAAGATTTTCCTGAAGGTATTCCGCGTTGCCTCTTGAAAAAAGACTTCACGCTATCTCCCGTCATTGCGCCAAATCCCAGAAGCACACCCAACAGGAAACCTTCGGGTTTGCCAAAAACAAACTGCTGTAAGCCGCCAAGAAGGGAACCGCACAGTGCGCCGCCCACAAAGCCCTTCAACGTTTTGGACGTACCAAAGATTGGCTTTCCTCTAAAAGTGCGCCCGAAGTCCATAGGCGTTTTTCCTCTCAGCTTAAACCAGACAGGGCTTATGCTGGCAAAGTATGCTGGAAGAATGAACCACAATGCATTCAGAAACTCGCTCAAAAGGTCCATAGGATCATTTCTCTTTAATGGTCTTGAAGAATAAGCTAAGAGATTTGGCGAGCGAAAGTGGCATCAAAACGAAGGCGGCAATTAGGCACGCAATGTTTAGGGGGTAAAGTCCAAGAATATAGGAAACCTCCATAGCGAAAAACACAACGAACGTGGCTTTTCCAAATGCTGTCGGAGGCACAAACCTCATGCCTCTAGCTTTGAGGTACAGGTTGTACGTCGTCATGACTACCTCGCGGCTCACAATAAGAACTAACCCCCACCAAGGAAAGATCCCTAACACAAACAAGCTCCCCAGCAAGGCAACAAGGTTAAGTCTGTCTGCTGCAAAATCAATCATTCTGCCAAATTCGCTTGTCTGCTTGAGATACCGCGCTATTCTACCATCTGCCACATCCGTGCAGAAAGAAACTGTAACTAAAACAGCCGCAGCCACCATGTTGCGGGTCAAGATCGCGTACACTATAGGTGCCACAAGTATCAATCTTGAGAAACTGAGCAAGTTTGGCAGGGTAAGATATTTGGTTTTTCCTTTAGGAAACCCGCTGTAAACGATTGTCCAAGGCATTATTCTAACCAATGCCACCAAAGTTGAGTGTTCAGCTAAAAATGCTTTTCCAAATAAACGCGATGATTCCGCAAAATCGAATCTTTATTTTTAGCGTGGTTGACTTGTAACTACGCACTTCTTAACCATCCCGCCATCAAGTAATCATGAAACATGAGTTCAAGTTGAGTTTATAATTAAGTGCCACATTTTAAAGCATCTGAGAGAGGCTGGGCGTGTGCAGCGTGTAAGGGGTTTAATTCAGTTGATTAGGCCGCTGGCATCTGTAACTATGGGAGTTGCCGTACTGGTAGGTGCAATTTTGGCTGATCCCAGTTTCTCAAATTTTTCCCTAAACATTTTGTTCGCAGTAATCACAGGCTTCACTTTAACCGCTGCTGCAATGGCCTTTAACGACTACTATGACCGCGATATTGACGCAATAAATGAACCCTCCCGTCCCATCCCAAACAACTTGGTAACGATGAAATCTGCATTAGTTCTAACCGGAATCTTTACCACGGCAGGTTTTATTTTCGCTTATCTGACAAGTACTCTGTGCCTTGTAGTCTCATTGATTGCTTGGATAATTATGATGACATATTCAACAATTGGGAAACAAAGGGGGCTTTCGGGTAACTTGTTAGTCAGCGCGTGCGTAGCTATCCCTTTTCTGTACGGTAGTCTAGCGGTTGTTAATTTGGTTCGGCTTAACATCCTACTTTTTGCATCAATGGCTTTCCTATTAAACACTGGCAGAGAAGTAACAAAGGGTATTGTCGACGTTGAGGGGGACCGATCCAAAAACGTAAGAACCCTCGCCGTAGTTTTCGGCGAAAGAAAAGCCGCGATAGGCGCAGCAGCATTCTACGTTTCTACGGTTTGCCTTTCTGCGCTTCCTTTTTTTCTTAATTTAGTTTCTTTGTGGTATATTCCTTTTGCCGTTGTTACCGACGTATGTTTACTCTGGTGCTCAGTGACTTTGGTTCGGAATTCTGCACGCGAGAGCGCACGTCGAATCAAAAGACTTGTTTTCAAGCTGTTCATTATTGGTTTGCTGGGGTTTGTTTTTAGCGTTTTATAAAATAAAATTTTGTTCTTGAAGCACTTACACTGAAGCGACTAAAACAAAAATATAATATGTTTGGTCATCATCAAGAGCCTTTAAAGAATCATCCTAATTGACTCTGGCCAATCGATGATGATAATGATTGATGCTAAAAATCTGACCAAGAAGTTTGGAAACATTACTGCAGTGGAAGACCTCACTTTGCATGTTGATGAGGGCGAAGTTTTCGGTTTTCTTGGACCAAACGGTGCAGGCAAAACAACTACCGTCAGGATGCTGGCTTGCCTGATATCAGAAACGAGCGGCACTGCCAAAATAGGTGACTATGAAATTGGAAACACGGCGGATCAACAGAAGATCAGAAGCATCATAGGCTTGCTACCTGAGAACGTCGGTCTCTATGATGACCTTAGCGCCTATCAAAATCTTGATTTTTACGGTCGACTTTACAAGTGCACTGAACCACAGAGAAAAGAAAGGATAGAATATTTCCTCAAAATGATGGGGCTTTGGGAAAAGAGACATCTCGCCGCGGGGACCTTCTCGAAGGGAATGAAGCAAAAACTTGCTATATCTCGCGCGCTCATCCATGACCCCAAAATCCTGTTCTTGGACGAGCCAACAGCCAACCTGGATCCTGAGGCTTCAAAAACGGTTAGAGATTTTATTCTCGAGCTAAAGAAAGAGAAGAGAACAATTTTTCTTAACACTCATATGCTTGACGAAGCGGAAAGAATCTGCGACAGAGTAGGAATATTAAAAACCAAACTGTTAGCGGTAGATGCTCCAGAAAAGCTAAGGCAATCGTTGTTGGGAAGAAAAACCATGGTCCAACTCGAACATGTCAATAATGCAATTGTTGCAGCAGCGAAAAAAGTTTGTCCGGGTAATATCGAAATCGTCGACAACAAACTTATCATTGACGTAAATAATCCTGAGAAGGAGAACCCAGACATCATAGAAGCGATTTACGCTGCAGGTGGCCACATCCAGTTCGTCACCGAAGCAAGCCCATCTTTAGAAGACGCATACCTGAAGTTGGTTAGGAGCTAAAGAAAAAATGGACTTCCAGAGTGTATGGACCATTGCAATGATAGACTTCAAAGTTTTCATGAAAAAGAAAAGCATAATGTATTCCATAATCGCACTACCGTTTTCCATAGCAATATTCTTTCCCATAGTCATCCTCTTCGCTGAACAAAATGCAACAATTAGCCTTCAAGCCCTCTTCCCATTGAACTCGTTTTCCTATTTTTTCTTCATAATATTAGCAACGATAATCCCAACGGTCATAGCCGCATACAGCTTTGTAGGTGAAAAGGTCGAGAAAAGCCTGGAACCCCTTCTAGGAACCCCCACAACGGACAGCGAAATCCTGCTTGGAAAAAGTCTTGTACCGTTCCTAATGTCCATCGCGGCCATTTACGCAAGCGCCGCCGTCTTCACGGTTCTAATGGAAGCAGTTACAGCAGGCAAATTTGCTTACATTTTCTTCGCAAACTGGGCAGTCACAGCGATTTTACTAATCGCTGCACCTCTCGCCTGCATGCTGAGCGTAGAACTAAATGTTATCATATCGGCAAGAGTCAACGACATTCGTTCAGCCGGTCAACTTGGACGACTCGTAGCGTTACCGTTTGCAGGCATCTATTTCTTGGCTGAAGCCAGATTCGTATCGCTTGACGCAAAAAGCCTGCTCACCATTTCTGCATTTCTACTTCTTTTCGATGCAATTCTATTTTTCGTAAACAGGTCCGCATTTCGCAGAGAAGAAATATTGACAAAATGGAAATAAATGATTGGTCACCGCTTTTTCTCTTTGTTAAAATTAAAATTCGTGCTAAAATAGTTGGAGTGAGAAAATGGTTGAGTTAGAGAATTATTTTGAGGGTGTTTGGACTAGTTTGTGGAGGATTGGGAAAGATGTTGCTTTGTAGACTGATGAATTTGAAGGCTCCTTTTGTTGTGAAAACTAGAATGGCTGAAAGCGCTTTTGTCGCTGGGACCTCTCAGTCACAAAGTTATATATGTATAAATGTAAATTTTAGTTAGAGGCAAAAAAAATGAGAGCTGGAGCATTGGCGGTCGGCGTTTTCCTGTTGGTTATCGGTGTTGTGGTTTTCTGGATTGGTTATTCTGATTTGCAGCAATACGGCGGTTTGTGGGGTCAAATATCTCAGGCTCTTTCCGCTGCGGTTCGAAGTAAGGTTGCTCAAGATAAGCTTATGGCGGTTAGCGGGGGCATTGTGGCGATCATCGGCTTGGCCGTAACAGTTTACGGTTTGGCTGCTAATCGAAGAAATTAAAAACCAAGCGAGTTCAAAAACTCTTTTCTTATCGTAAATTGTTTGCAGTATTTTTAGTAAAAACAATGATAGGGGTTACTTCACCTTTGTCTTCATGGCTCATGTTCAAACTATGATCGCTTAATAATTAAAATACCGAAAAACCTAAAACAAATCCAAGTTAATGCTATGTGAGGAAAAGGGAAAATGGGATACCCTGTATGGACACACACTTCAGACAAATACTATACACAAATGATGCGTGAAGGCGAAGAAAACAAGCTGTCGTCAGAGAATAGCGAGCTAAGAAAAGAAAATGAAGCACTCAAAGCAAGAAACAAAGAGCTCGAGGATGAAAACAAAGCCCTGAAAAAATACATAGATTCTTTGAAATGCTCATGAGAAAATACTTAGGATGACAGCAACGAGCTAGAGAACTCGGAATTTGACTATTAATACACTAATTTTCCATAAAGCCAAAATCTTAAATCTGCATAGCGTAGAAATAGGCTAAACATGCAAGAGGCTGAGAGCTAAAAAGAGAAGGCTGCAAGAAGAATCAATCCCAGTAAATCAAAAAATAACGCAAACATAAAAGCTAATACAATAAAATATGTTTGTCGATGCTTTAACTCTTTCAATTCTACTTGGGTAGATAACGATTTTTCTTGTGCGTTTTCAATTCCACCTAACCCAACAACAATTGCCATCAAAAAGAATGAAAATGAGGATAGCAGGAAAAAAAGTTGAGTAACCTGAAAATGTGCGATTTTTATAGTATTCATATATTGGTAGAGTATCAAGTTTATTGCGCCAAGCCCAGCTGGATAAGAAGCGTGTTCAATTTCTTTCATTAATTTTTCATAATCATATTTGCGAATTACGATTATGTCTCTAATGGATTTCCTAAGCTGTTGCCCGAGTTTTTGAATATTTGAGCGAAGTTTCTGCATCAATTATTCCCTATGTAATGCAGAAAATTTAAGCCTTTTCAATGTGATTTTGCCGTTATCATCTAAAAATTGACGATTAGACGCAAAAACTTAAAACTGTATTAGCGCGCCTGTTCAAAAATTACTGGGAACCTTGCCACCAATCTTTTTGAGATTCGCTGATAATACTAGGAAGGCTATTTTACCGGTATTAACCTGGATTTAAGAGCACAATAAGAAAAGGAGGGATTGTGCGGGTGAAATCTCTTCTTCGGTGAAGGTTCAACCAAACCCTTGTCTCAGCGCAAAATTTTGTAGAAAATTAAAGTATAAAAAGAAAAAGACGGGTTTTTGCGGGAGACTCTGCCACCCCGAGATGATAAAAAGCTATCGACGCATAAAACCGAGGTTAGAGCGTAAACTTTCCAGCTTATCAAACCTTCATAAAGGGTCATGCTGAAAGCTCCCTTTTTGCCTTTCCCAACGGTTCGCCGCGTCAGTTGCATAACAATGGTTTTTAAAAGCGAAATTGTGCCGTTTACGGAGAGATTTTGTTTCCGCAGTTTGGGCAGAATTTTGAGCTAGGTTCAAGCGCTGTTCCGCATTCTTTGCAGTATTTTTTGGGGTTGGCCGAGGTCGCTTGGGTTGGTTGCGAGGTCTTGTTCGCTGCGTTTGGAAGTTTTATCGCGTCAGGTTCGTTTAGGAATTTTGCTATCAGCCCGACGAGTTGCATGCCTGAAACCGATCTTACAACTACTTCTTGGTCGCGGTTTTCAAGGTACAAGATGTCATTGACGCCTGCCTGAAGAGCAGTAAAGCTCGCGAAGATTAGTTTATCGTTCGGGTCTAGTCTGCCGCTTTCAATCGTGACGTAGTTGTCGATTATTGGGAGCCTGCCAGCGAAATGGCTTAATTCTTTGCTGAGATGGTACTTGCTGCCTTCTTGAACGACCAGTTTTTTGTCAACTAGACTTTTTAGGCCCGACTCTATCTGCGCGGAAGTCGGCGGTGCTGCCAGATCAAGCCGTGACTGAAGGACAAACTCAAGCGACTGGAAAGAATCTTTGCGATTGATGACCTTGCCAATGATTGCCGAAAGCTCAAACGCTCCACTTTTAAGAGCGGTTCCGCCAGCGATAGCGCGAAGATTCGCAGCTCTCTCCAGATCCATAAGCGCGAAAACCGCCATGGCTTCTTCTGTGGAAAGAATGCCGGAGAAGCTGCTGCTTGCCAGTTTGCTATGGCCGACGTTCTGATCAATTAAGGTAAACGCCTTCTCGACTGATGCAGGTGCTTCAATGATTAGCTGATTGCCGTCGTGGAAAACTGAGATTGACGGTGAACTTTTAGATTCGGGGAAGCTTACGATGAATTCGAACAGGCGGCTTCCAGCCGTGTATTTTAGCGTCGAAACATTCCGCGCCTTCGCAAGTGCATCTAGGACTTGGCGGTAATCCTGTTTAACGTTGCCTACCGCATCGATGATTCCCGCTGATTGAAGCCGAGCCATTTTTTCTGCGGCAACCTTTCCTGTTCCTTTCACGTTTAGAAGTGATAAGGGGCTTTTTTGGCCTGGAACGGCTTGTCCCAGCGCATCCAATAGGTCTTCATCGATTGCTAAACTGATTTTGCTACTCATATTTTCATCCTCACATTTTTCCTCATTTTAAAGCTGTTACTTTTATTCTCCTGAAGCAGGCGCTTCCCCTTCGGCAGGCTCCGCTCCTTCCGATCCTCCCTCTGAGCCTTCCAGCCCCGTCTTCTTTTTGACGTAGTCTCCCAGCTGCTCGGGGCCTAGACCTTTGATTTTGTCTTTCGTCATGTCCACTGCAACCTCGTTAAGCGATTCCAAGCTGATATGCTCTGGAGGCTCGCCTTCTTCGTTTACATAGTGAACAAACTTTCCAAGGTCGCTGTCATGCCCCAGTGTGTGTTCTAAAGTGTGCATTCCAACGTGCTCAAGTATTTCTTCTCCAACCTTTATGCCTGCTTTCGCTATTCCTTCTCCGGGTTTTCCGTCAGCCGCGCTTTCGGCAAATTCTGAAGTTGCATCGTAAGCGTCAGCAATCTTTTTCCCGGCTGGACCAGCGAAATACTGGGCAACATAAATAAATTTGTCACAACCACTTTTAGTGTATTCAGCCGTTTCCATCAGCTTGTCGTAGCCTTCTGCTTTAGTGATTTCATGCTCTGCCGTCCACGAGTTGAACTCGTTCTCATCCGTGTAATAGTCTTTCCAGAATTTCTTGGTCTCATCATGCATGTGTTCCTCCTCGTCGTGAAGCGCCTTATCATCGTTTGCCGCCTTGATCGTATCATCGTTAATTTGTTGCTGGCGGTCTTTTTCAAACGCCGACATGTATTTTTCATCGATTTCGCGCTGTTTCTTAGCTTGGTTAATTTCGTCGATGTCTGTGGGTTCTTGCTGGGGCGGAGTTGTCGGAGTCGTCTCAGCTGGCGGCACCGTCGCGGTTGGAGCTTCTGGCAGTGTGGTTTGATCAGGCGGATTATTTCCCGAGTCGCCAGGAGGAGAAACTGACTCCATGATGACTCCAGCGCCCACGCCGGCAACTATTCCAGAAAGGAGACTTGCCACTGCGTGATGTTCTGCTTCAAACAAATCTTGAAAAGCGATTAATTGAATGTGTAAATTAAGTCCTTGAAGCTGGGTTATCAAGACGGTGAATGCAAGAATCGGAAGCACGCCCAACAAGCGGTTTGCTCTCTGAACTGTAGGGCTAGGCGATACGGGAGCAAATGCTTTGAGAATGCGCTGAAGGAAAAACTTGTCCACCACAATTAGAACTAAGCCGACCCACCCAAGGTAATAACCTGCGGCATAGGAAGTAACAGTGTTGAAGTGCGTAGGAACTGCTGCTGATGCTATCGCGGGTGAAATCGTGTACAGAATTAAGCCTGAAAGAGCAATGGTGAAATTTTTTCTCTTGTAGAGGTTGAGGCTTCCCCAAAACATTAGAATAATGCTTAACGCGACGATGATCGGTATGCCTGGAAAGACATCAACGATTGGGGCATTGCTGACTATGTTCTTGGGGATCACTATCATGATGCTCAGATACTTCATGAAAGTGTCAGGGTAGTGCCCTGAAGGCAACAAAAGTCCGACTGTGCCATTTGCTACCGGAAGCAGTAAAATCATCATGAAACAAAGCCGTGCTACGATGGGCCATAAAGTGGTCACGGTTGCTTGCCAAGGCTTCAACGGAAGACTAAACTTTTTGAGAAAAGTAAACAACGCGAGCCCAAGGACCGTTGCAATCAAGAGTCCCCATGCCCCGTCGACGAAGGCGCCTATCAGAAAACCAAGTGCAATCACAAGCAGGTAAGGTCTGCCTTCTTTTGTCAGAAGCCACCTTATTTTTGCGATAAATCTCTGAATCAATGATTCAGCATGATGTTCCGCTGCTGCGTAATACCGACTACTATTTTGCTGCACTGCCCAGTTGCCCCTTGCACCATTAATGTAGATTTTTGGTATATATCGATTGCGATGTAGAAAATTGTACGAACAACTGCTGTCTAAAAAATAAATTGGGTTAATTTATGTATTTTTCGGTTAGAGTTTGGTTAAAGCTTGACACGGCCTCATGCATGAATCGTTTGCAAGCGTCCGTTGCGCATCTTCGATTCGCCCTCTCAAGGTGCAGTCTCAATCTTTTAGGCTGTGGGCATAAGTTGCCAACTGGCTTTAGAAATCGTTATTTTGAGCAGTCTAAATCGCTTATTTTTTTCCTTACAGCTTCAAACTGCTCAGGCGTAAACCGCTCCTCTTCGCAAGCTGGGCACCTCAACGCCTTCACGTTGCGCAGCACGACGCCGTCGACTTCCAAGTCAAACTCCACCTCAACGTACTCAACGCAGCATACGGGGCAAAGCAACGCGCCAGCCTTGGTGCCTGCCTCTTTACTTTGTGAATTTTTTTCCAAGCTCTTCTGCCCAATCCTCTACCTTAGCCTAATCGGTGGTGTTTTGCCCGCAGCCAAGCCTAAGCGCCGCCGCCACGCGACTCTTCAATCGGCACAATTCTGGCGCCGCAGTTAACGCAGAAGATTGCTCCAGAAGCATTCTTCGAATTGCATTTCGGGCAAACGGCAGTTTGCTGTTGCGCAGGTTTTTGCCGCAGGTCTTCTCTTGCTTTCTGGATGGCTGCATGGGTTTCCCGGGCTGCAAGATTAAATGCTTTTTCCAGTTCCGCTCCTACGGTGTAGAATGCGTCTGTCAACGTGTCGGTTGGATAGGCCGCGTTGGCGGTTTTGCCTTTGGGGGTTTTGACGCCGCATTTCGGGCAGAAATAGGCATCGTCAGCGATTTTTTCGCCGCAACGGGTACAGTAAGTCAAACTTTTTCACCGCTCATAAGCATGTTAGAATGAAAATTTAAGCATTTATCAAAACAAAACTCAAGCCCGATTAATGTACACGAAAAATAAGCTTAAATTCCAAAATGGCCTATTTCGTTGAACAAATAGAAAGTTGACTTAAAAAATGGCTCAACGTAAAAAACCCTATGAGATACTTATCAGGAACATCAAAGCTGATGATAAGATTCTCAAGGGACTAAGTGACAGTGTCGTTAAAACTAAAAATTAACGCTTTTATGTTTGTCAGTTTCAAAATTTAAATGTTTAAGAGAAGATGAGAAGAAAGACAAGATTGTTTGCTGATTTAAATTTAGGCAATAGAGCAAATTATTTCTATATCAAATGCTTTCTCAGTATCAAGTGGTTGCTTGAAGCTTAAGCCGTATTCCTACAGACATGTCATCAAAATTCTAGGCAAGCTTGGTTTCAAAATCGTTAGGCAACGCGGCAGTCACATTGTCCTCAAAGGGTTTTATAAAGAAAGAAATCGGACTGTGGTTGTTCCAAAACAATGAAATAGCCGTTGGGACCCTAAGCGCAATATTGTTTCAAGCAGGAATTACCGTGGAAGAATTCGTTAATTTAGAAAAGAAAAGCTAAATTTCCAGATCCAAAACCATAGTTGCAACGGGCTCGCCTTTCAACGCTCGTTGTTTCTCCCATTCTTCAGCGTTCTCAAACCAAAGCTCAAATGCTTCCTGAAAGTTCCTTAACGCTTCATCACAAGTCTTGCCTTGGCTGGCGACGCCGCTCACAGTGTCCATGGCAACAAACCAGTCGCCTTCCCTATGTACCGTAACGCCGACACGCAATTTTAACACACCTTAAAAATATAATTGGAAGAATATCTTATTAACTTTTAACTTATAAACGATAAACTTTGCTTTATCTTAAGCCAAACAAAACTTGACTTCTGGACTTAGTCAAAAACCCACCGAAACTTACTTCACAAAAATTAAGTTAAAAAAAGACGGCTTTAACCCGTTTAGGCTGTAAGTTTTTGTTTTGCTTCTCCGATCAGTTTGATGGTTTGCTGTCGCCACGGCTCAAAGTCCTGCGGTGTCGTCGGGTAATTGTTGTAGTGTGCGCCGAGTCCACGCATCATGGTGACGGTTAAGCGAAGTTTGTTGAGGAAGCCGACGCGCCTTATGCCTCGGAACACTCTTTTGGCAGTTTCCGTGATGTTGAGGTGGAAGTCGTCGCCCATGCCTGCCTTGAGCACGTCATCTTCAGTCATGAGTTTCTCGTTCATGCCATAGTTAAGGTCCTCGTCGCTGCAGGATAACAGGAACATTTTGAAGATATCAAGGCTTCCCTGTTTCTTGCCGTAGGTTTCCATGTATTTCTTGTTGTAACCCCAAAGCGCCTCTTTTGTCGGTTCGCCTTTACCGAGGGCTTCAACGATTTGTTTTCCTGCTAAGTAACCGCTAAGCATCGAGGGACCGATACCGCCGCCGTGAATCGGGTTAACCAATGAAGCGGCGTCTCCAACCAATACGACACCGTTAGAAACCATGTTATCCAAAGGTCTGCGGACAGGATCAAACCATGCGCCACCAGTTAAAACCGAAGACCCCTCAAAAATTGGCTTCTTAAGGGCTGTTTCATAGAGCTGCTGCTTTGGATTAGGATAGTTCTTGCGCATACAGGTGCCTATGCCAACGTTTACTCGTGCACCGCCCTTGGGGAAAATCCAAATGTAACCGCCAGGGGATGCCTTTTGGTTGAGGTAAATTTCGCAAAAAGTCGTGTTCGCTGTTTCATGTTTAAGTTGGCGAATTTCACGGTAGCAGGCTTCTACATCTTCGTTTTCTACTTCGCGGTCTATGCCTAACTCTTCTGGAAGCTGGTGCCTGACAACGGCGAAGAAGCCGCTCGCGTCAACCACAACCTTGCTTCTCATTTGCACGGCGTCGCCGCTTTTCATGTTCTTTACATCCAGTCCAACTACCGCGCCCTTCTCAATGATTGGGGAACGGAAATTCATGTTATCTTCAAGGACCGCACCCTTGTCAATTGCTTTTTTGAGTAGCCATTGCCCAAAGAGACGCCTGTTAAGCAGGTATCCAACGAAGTCTTCGTTTGCAATAGTGAAGACAGTGTTTTCATCTGGCGAATAAATTTTGATGCCTTCAATTCTTGTTTCCAACTCGCCGCCTGTTGGCTTTTCAAGCCCCAGAAACTTCAGGTGATGCTCGCCTAACGCGTCGCCGCAGATTTTTTCTCCAATCTGGTCGCGTGTTTTCTTTTCAACTATGCAAACTTTTAAGCCTGATTCCGCCATCGTTTTTGCTGCTAAACAGCCCGCTGTTCCAGCGCCTACAACTATGGCGTCATATTTCTCCAAGTTTTTCTCCTCCCCTACATGTCTCGCTGTATTTTGTATACCTTGTTGTATATGTAAAGCTTAATAAACTGTGAAGTGAGCTAAACCACACCGAGTGTAACCCGAATGAGTGCCCCATTAACCTTAAGTGCAGAGTTCCGCAAAATGGTTGAAGCCCGAATGGATCAAGTGCTCAAAGGGGTAGAGGAAATGTTCAACCAGATAATTGAAACACAGAAGATAACACCCGCCGAACTGAAGGAAGAAATCGACAGCCTGCAAGAAAGCTTCAACCTGCTTTTCCAGAAATGGAGCCTTGAAATACTCTACACGCTTCTGCTGAAGGACACCATAGGCTTCGGCGAAATCAAAAAAACCCTGTCGGTGAACTCTCGGACGCTGTCTGATAAACTGAAGATGCTTCAGGCGCACGGGTACATCACAAGAAACGTCACGGCTGGTCCTCCGCTGAGGGTGGAATACGCCCTGACAGGAAAGGGAAAAAACACCGTGCTCCTCGCATTGCCGCTTCTCTACTACTCAAGCTCCCACGAAGCTAAGGCTTAGCAGGCTTCTTCTCATTCCTCTTAAACGGCTGGGGCAGGCTCGTGGTTTCCTTCACGGTTTCAAAAACCATGCATGTCAGCGTCTTCTCCAGTCCCTTAATCAACCGCAACTTATCAACGACGAATCTGCCGACGGCGTCAACGTTTTCGGCGCGAAGCTTCACAAGCAAATCCCAATCTCCAGTGATAATGTGCACCTCCTGCACTTCCGGGAACTGCGCAATTTCCTCAGCAACCTGCCTCTGAGAAACCGCGGTTCCGTCGTTTTTTGCCGTGTACGACACGGACGCCAAGATAAAAGCCGACGTTCCCAAACCGAGCTTTTCAGGAGACAGGATTGCCCTGTACTGCTTTATTATGCCTAGCTCTTCCATGCGTTTTGTTTTTGCAAAAACCGTTGTTATGGGTGAATTGATTTTCTTTGCGATCTGGTTGGCTGTGAGTTTGCTGTTTTCCTGTATCAGCTGAAGTATGGCTTGGTCCTTTTCATCAAGTTTGGCGCTCATATGTAAATATTACAAATATCAAGTATAAAAGCGTGTGTTTATTGTAAAATATCCATGTTTTATTATAAAAAATTTATTATCTACAATGCCAATCTAATCCCCAAATAAGCTAACGTAAGTGAACCCAAATGAAGCAAGAAACCCAAATAGAAATGCCAAAACCGCTAGAGCAACTTTCCCCAAGCGAGTTAGAAAGGAAAGCCTGCATAGGCAAAATAATGACTTACACACTGAGCAGCCTGACCTCAACGTTTGTAAGCGAAGGATACCAATGGCTTCTTCCAGTGGCTCTGAGCCAAAGCACCGACCCCCTGTGGCCTGACCCAGGCGCATCCATAGAAAAAAGAATAGAAGTAGACATCTACGGCAAACCAGTGCGCACAACAGCCAGCATGATCATCCATAAACTCGTCGCTGCCTCAACCGCTTACCCCAAACTCTTCATACTTTCACCCAACATCCGCATCGAAAAAGCAGAACGTGCCAAGACGGGCAAACACATCTACGAGTTCACGCAACTTGACTTCGAAGCTCAGGACGCAACCTCAAAAGAAATCATGGCTCTCGTTGAAAGCGCCCTCTGCAAACTCGTCAAAGGCGTAAAACGCGACATGAAAGGCGACTTGACAACCCTTTGTCGCTGCGATACTTTAAAGACGCCGAAGGCTCCGTTCAAAAGCTACGACCGCGTGGAACTCGAGGCCAAATACGGCGCGGACGGTTGGGAAGCAGGCATTTCTAAAGACACAACTGAACCCGTTTGGGTGACGAACATTCCGAGGGAATTCTATGATTTTGAAGACTTCAAGACTGGCAAGTGGGACAACTACGACCTGTTCCTTCCACAGTACGGAGAAGTGCTTTCAGGCGCTAAACGTGAATGGGAATACAGCAAAATCTCAAAGAAAATCGAGCGCGACCAGGTCAAGAAGGAAAACTACGCGTTGATTTTGAACATGGCGAAAGAGGGAAGGCTTAAACCAACTGCTGGCGGAGGCATAGGCATCGAACGTTTAGTCGGCTGGCTTGCAGGCGTTAAACATGTCGGTGAGTGTCAACCGTTCCCGAGGATCCCTGGAACTGTAAACGAACTTTGATTCTATGTAAAGAAATGGAATAGGGAACAATACTTTCCTCAACTTTTCTTTTTATTCCGAAAAGTTTATCATTTACTTAAGCGAACAAAATGAAAGGAAAACCGTTCCTTAAAACTCTAAAGATTGAAGTGAAAGAAAATGCGTTTGATGAACCCATACCTTGAAGCGCTTCAGCCGAAACTCAGCGAGTCGGACTTCGAAAAACTAAGTGCAATAGATAACCCGAACGTGCACGAGTTCATAGCCAAGGAAAGTGACCTGTGCCAGCCTAAGGACATTTTCATCTGCGGCGACTCCGCCGAAGACATCGCCTACGTTCGCAAGCAAGCGATAGCATCAGGGGAAGAACAGGCGATCCTAAGCATGCAGGGTCACACCGTGCATTTTGACGGCGAATTCGATCAGGGACGGGACCGCCAGGCTACCAAGTACCTTGTACCCAAAGGCATTACCCTAAGCAAAGCCCTCAACCAAATGGACCGTCAGGAAGGGTTAGCTGAAGTCAGAGGTTTACTTCGTGACTCCATGCAGGGAAAAACAATGATTGTCCGCTTCGTATCCCTCGGTCCGCAAGATTCAATCTTCACGATTCTCGGTTTACAATGCACTGACTCATGGTACGTTGCACACTCTGAAAGCCTTCTTTACCGCTCGGGATACCAGCAGTTCATAAAGGCAGGGCCCAAAAGCGATTTCCTGCGCGTCCTTCATTCCGCGGGAAAGCTGAACGGCGACATGGTCAGCGTCGATTACGACAAGAAATGCGTCTACATCGACCACATGGACAACACAATTTACAGCGTAAACACCCAGTACGCCGGCAACTCTGTCGGGTTCAAAAAACTCGCTTTCCGCTTGGCTATTCGCAAGGCAAGCAGCGAAGGCTGGCTGGCTGAGCACATGCTTCTTATGGGAGTCTTTGGTCCAGGCAGGCGTAAAACCTACTTTGCAGGAGCGTTCCCAAGCGCCTGTGGAAAAACCTCAACCGCTATGCTTCCGGGAGAGACAATTCTTGGCGACGACATCGCGTACATTAGGGACATAGATGCTGTTGCCCACGCTGTGAACGTTGAGTCAGGCATCTTCGGCATCATACAGGACGTGAACCCGAAGGATGACGCCTTAATCTACCAGCTTCTAACTAACCCAGGCGAAATCATCTTTTCAAACGTGCTGGTAAAGGACGGTAAACCGTACTGGCTTGGCATGGGACAGGAGCTTCCTAAAGACGGCTGCAACTACACAGGCAGCTGGTATGAAGGCAAAAAGGATGAAACTGGCTGCGAAGTTCCGCCTGCCAACAAGAACGCTCGTTACACACTGGCGCTTAAGGCGTTAGAGAACTGTGACCGTGAACTTGACAACCCGATGGGCATCGAATTGGGCGGCATAATGTATGGTGGACGTGACTACAAGGCTTACGTGCCTGTCCAGCAAAGCTTCAGTTGGGAACATGGCATCATCGCTTACGGAGCTTCACTTGAGACTGTGACAACTTTCGCCACCGTCGGCAAGGAAGGAGTCCCCGAAATCAACATGATGAGCATACAAGACTTCATCTCTATCCCGCTTGGCAAGAACGTTCACAACAACTTGGATTTTGGGCGGAAACTTAAGAAGCACCCGATCGTCTTCGGCGTCAACTATTTCCTCAGGGAAGTCGGCAACGGCAAGTACGTGAACGGCACGCAGGATAAGCATGTTTGGATAAAATGGATGGAGCTCCGAGTGCACAACGAAGTGGGCGCCGTCATGACTCCAACAGGATACATTCCGAAATACGAGGATTTGCGGCTCCTGTTCAAGCAAGTGCTCAACAAAAACTACACTAAAGATGACTACCAAAAACAATTCACGATCCGAGTTCCCGAAAACTTGGCAAAGATTGAGCGGGTCTCACGTTTCTACCAGGAAAACGTAACTGACACGCCGCTGGAACTGTTCGGCATCCTGTATCTGCAGCGTCAACGCCTGCTTGCAGCAAAAGAAAAATTCGGCGACTATATTTCACCTGAGAACTTCGAGCAAGAAACGGTCAAATAAACGTTTGTTAAGCAGAGAGGCAGTTGCTTTTTCTCCCTTCTTTGGGTAAAATCTTAAAAGTATCCTGTGTACAGACTAGAAATTCATAACCGTTAATTAAGAAAAACAAAGAAAAAGAAACAAAGAGAAAAAAAGCAAAAATGACGAGTGAAATAAATGATGTTGAAAAAGCCTGACAAAAAAGCTGCGCAGTACATGATAAACCTAGTTGCCATCGAGGGAGACGGTGCTTTCCCATGCCCCAAGTGCGGAACGATGATCTCGCCTGACGACGTGACGGAGTCTAACTACAAAATCGTTGACACGAAAGTCGTAAACGATGAGCTTGCTGAGTTAGTCATCTCATGCGGCAAATGTGGCAGCAACATAAGAATCACTGGTTTCCAAGCAGGCATTGACGCATAAAGACGGCAAAGACCGCCCTTCTTAATCAATTCTTTTCCTACTTGTCAAGTTAACCCAACCTTGCCTGTTCGCAGTTCCCACACAAATTTTGGGTTAAGCAAATGGTTTATTTCGGCTTTTTGCATTAATCGAATTGTTGATCTAAATGCTTATTGAGACCTTCACTGTTGGCGGCTTATCAACAAACTGCTACGTCGTCAGCTCCGAACAGACCAAAGACGCCATCATAATCGACCCGGGCATAGACCTCATTTTAGAAGCCGACCAAATCTACAACTACGTAGCCGAAGCAGGCTTGAAAGTAAAGTTGATTGTGAACACTCATGGGCACTCAGACCACATAAACGGCGACGCCATATTCCAAGAAAAATACAACGTCCCCATCTGCATCCACCGCTTGGACGCGGCTTCGCTTGCGGTTTTGGAAAACGTCCACTTTCCTCCGACCATCCTCTTGGATGACGGCAGCTTGATCAACTTTGGCGATGAATCCTTAAAAGTCATGCATACGCCGGGGCACACGCCCGGCAGCATCTGCCTTCTCGGCGACCGACTGGTTTTCACAGGCGACACACTGTTTGCAGGCGGGATAGGCAGAACCGATTTTCCAGGAGGCTCCGACAGCGACATGCAAGCGTCCCTGCAAAAACTGCAGAGTTTACCTGAAAACTTTCTAATTTACCCTGGTCACGGACCAACATCGATAATCGGCGAAGAAAAACGGGTCAACCCATTTCTAACCAGCTGACCTTTTTCGAAGAAACAGTTCATTTTGCGCTCGCGACCAAGATAAGCCTGTTAGAGTCAGGGCTAAACTGTTGTCCCTCATAATCTCCAGAAACCCGTTTAACCGTGAAACCAGCCTTCTCCAGCAAACCCTGCAGAGTCTTGAGCGGGTACAGGCGGGAAACATGCCTAAAAACCCTGATTTGCCCCTCTGCCTTGTCGCAAACCGTCCATAAGTCGCGCAGCTTTGCGCCGTTCTTGTCGACGGTTCGTTTCTGGGAAAGAAAGAAACTCGGGTACTCTCGCTGTTTGGGGTTGACTGATTTTTTGGCTGCGTATTTTTGCATTAGCAGTTCACGGTTGAAAACGTCGAGAATCAATATGCCCTCTTGCCGCAGCGTTTTTTGAAGTTCCGTTAGGGCTTGCAAGTCATCTTTTCCTGAGGGCAAGTATCCAAGGCTCGTATCAATGCTTACCGCGGCAGCGAACGCCCCAGGCTTAAAGGGTAAACGGCGCATGTCGGCTCTTACCAGTTGGACGCTGCCCCGTCGAGTTTTTGCTATTTTGAGAAGATTCGGCGAGATGTCCAACCCAACGATGTCGTATCCTTCTTTGCTGAGGGGAATGGTGTGCCTTCCCGTTCCGCAGGCAAGGTCCAAAATCAACCCCTGCGGCTTTAAGGTGTCTTTTACAAATTGCACTTGTCTTTCCGTTGGGTTTTGGTCAGCTATCTCTGCCCAGTAAACGCCCATTTCATCAAAAACGTTCATGCCGCTCGCTTTCGCCTAACAAGTAATGCGGTTGCGGTCACAGCCAAGATTACGATTACAACTGTAGGGGCTGATGGAAATTCTGGCGCCTGTGGTGCAGACGTGGACGACGATTGCGTTTGGGAAGTCGTTGAAGTGGGCGTTGAGGCAGTTGTAGTAATTGCATTTAGGTTGGGCATTGCCTCAGGGTTAGCTGCGGTTAAGAAGGGAGTGAAGTTTACTTTGCCTAAGTTGAAGTCTTTGTTGTAATCGATAAATGTGTTGCTGATGGCTGATTGGTCGGTGGTTCCCCACCAGTTATTGGTCAAGTTAACGTCTCTTGATTCTGGTTCTTCAAGTTTAACATTAATTGAATTATCGTAAATGTTATTGTAAACTATATTTTGGGAATTTACATCTAATATATCGAGTCCCCAGGCGTTGTTAGTAATTGTGTTGTTTCTAATAACTAAATTTCCATAATAATTGCCTGTGAAAGCAATTCCGCCGTATGAGTCGTTTGTGATTAGATTTCGTTCTATTAACAAAGAGCCGTCCGAGTCGACATTATCCAACGTTATGCCAGTCAAAACATTATTTGAAATGACGGCAGTGTCATAACCTGAAACGTCAACGCTCTCAGTAATCCTGTTGTTGGAGATTGTCGGCGATGCATCTGTCGCTACAAAAGCGGAAATGTTGCTATTAACCACCTCTGATGCGCCGCCATATAGTAGTAGCTTTCCGCTTGAGAACTCATTATTGGCAAACGTAATTCCGTTATTTGCTTCAATTATTACGTTATTGATGGATGCGTTCTCTATGACGGAGTTCGATTGCGATGAAGGTGAGAAGCTGATTAATCCGTTGTAAGAAGGCTCGTTTGCATTGCCGCCGATTAAAGTTGGCTTACCATTTATTTGGATTGGATTGTTGCTGGTGCCTATAGCAGTTAGAACCCCATTAACCTGTATGGCGTTAAGTTGTTCTGGCATATTGATTGTAACGCCTGGCTGAACAATTAGGGAACCGTTCACTCTTATGTAGTAATAGGTGCCAAGGTTAACGGTTGCGCCAGTTTGAATAGTCAAAGTTGCTCCATAGTCTACAAGAATGTTCCCAGTTAACGTGTATGGGCTTCCTGCTTGGGTCCAAGTGGTGTCCTGACTTAATATGCCGCTGACGTTTGTGCCGCTTTGAGCTAAGCTAAAAGGAAAAGCAATAACAAGTAACCCGATAATTATTAATACAGCTAAGAAAAAGGGTGACAACAGCTTGATTTTCATTAACATCGTCGCTCCTCATAGCTATCTCTCACTTTCTGCTATAAGAAGCGCTTCGTTAAGAAACCTTGACTAAACCCAGTCAAGAAAACTTAACTACGGCGAAAAAACTGATGCTTTTTAACTATCCCAAGAAGTAACGAGCCAGCAAGCCCCAGCCCGAAGGCTCCTCTATTTGAAGATTGTAGATGGATGGTGCATATGGGAACTGTATATGGGTTGACCCCCTATAGGCCCCTTTGTCTACGTGCGGGTGTCTCCGGCAGGCTTAGTGGCGCTTAAATATCCTTGGTGCTTACATTCTAATCCGTTGGTGACATGGCTTTGAGTGAAAAGCAGGATTGGCAGCACCTCTACATGCTTCTGAAGCTTGCGGAGATGGGTGCTTACCGTCGAACCGCCAAAATCTCAACCGAATACTTAGCGGGGAAACTTGGTTTTAGTCAGCAGACCGCGTCACGTTACCTCATCGAGCTTGAACGTAAAGGCTGGATTCAGCGCAACATCACTCCAGAAGGCAGCTTAATCCGCATTGAAGAGTCAGGCGCAAAGGAGCTGCAGAAGCTCTATTCCAGCCTGAAGTTTCTGATTGAAAAATCCTACCCGCCGTCTGTAACCTTGGAAGGAACCGTCTTCACTGGGCTGGGCGAAGGCGCATACTACATTTCCAAGGAGCATTATCGGCGGGAGTTCACCGAAAAGTTGGGTTTCGACCCGTACCCGGGCACGCTCAACCTAAAGTTGACCACGGACTACGACATCAAAACCCGAATGGAACTGGAAGCTTACCCAGCCATCGAAGTCACAGGATTCAAAAGCGAAGACCGCTCCTTCGGCTTGGTCAAATGTTACCCAGCGGTGATTGACAACAAGGTTAAGGGCGCCTTGGTGACGGCGCTTCGCAGCCACTACGACGTTTCCGTGCTGGAAATCATCGCGCCCGTGTGCCTGAGAAAACAGTTAAACCTTAAAGACGGAAACAAGGTGAAAGTGGAAATCTACATAGTGCCCTAAGGCTAAAACGGGTACAGCGGATGCTTGTACCTGACCGAGTACTCTTGATTTGGCTTACGCGTTGTAGCTATCCAGTAACCAACCAGCAAGCCGAAGCCTAAGCCGCCGATGTGAGCCAAATCGTTAACTCCCGTGCTTAACCCGCTGAGAAACAGCAAGAAGAACGCGTAAACAAGCGCTCCAAGAATAGATTGCCGAACAGAATGTCTGTCATATATTACGCATGCACCGAAAAGTGCAAAGATTGCGCCTGAAGCCCCAACCGAAATAAAATACGGTCCAAATGCCAGCGAAAGCATGTTGCCTACTAAACCGCCAACCAAGTAGATTTCAAGGTACTCGGGAAGCGAAAACATTTCTTCTCCTCTTAAGCCAAAGATGAAGAGGAACACCATGTTGCCTACGATGTGTGGTATGGAAGCGTGGATGAATATTGAAGTGAAGAGTTGATAGTAAGCACCTTGAAAAACGTAAAGGTTCACTTGACCATATTTAAAAATCATGCTGTTGCTTGTGTTGAGCCAGTTTCCGCCCGCTATTGAAGTGTATATGTAAACGGCTGTAGTTACAGCGATTAGAACGAAGGTTGGATGGTACTTCTCGCAATTCATCGGTTTGACCAAGTTTTACTCTGAGAGCTTGTCGATTATTTCCTTCTTAATCTTTGAGGAACTATCTAAAGTATTCTTCCCAAACCTGCCGATTCTAACGACTTTAACGTTCAATCGATGCGCCTTCACGTAGTCTTGCACCTGACGCATCATGTCCACTTGGTCGTACCCCAGCGCAATAATGTCGGGTTTGATGTCCTCGATGACTTCGCCGATGTCAAAGTTCTCGTAGCCCAACACCGCCCTGTCAACCACGCGTAGAGACTCGACCAGCAAGCACCGTTGATCCTCCGACATTATCGGTTTTTTACCTTTAGTTTTCTCAACATTGTTGTCTCTTGCAATGATAACTATCAGCTCCGCATCCTTGCCACCTGCCTTCTTGGCTTCCTCCAGAAACTTCACGTGCCCCAGATGAAGCAGGTCGAACACGCCTGATGCTAAGACAACTTTTTTCTTTCCTGACTGGTCGGCCATTCGAAACTCACAGCGCCCAACAATCTTAAAGCGTCAAGGAGCCCTTCACAGTAGGCTACCGAGGTTAAGCTTGTTTCAAACTTCCCTTGAGCCTTATAATACTTTGCGTCCTCCAGATAGTCAGAAGCCCAACGCAGAACCTTCGCCACATCCGCCTCAGAAACCATTACGGGTTCCTTCGTCTGCCGCAACTCTTTGAAGACTTTCTCCGCCGAGCCGATGTACTTGGCAGCGAGCGCTTCCAAACTCACCTGGCAAGCCTCCTAAACCCCGGTGGGGCACCCGCAAAAGCAATCAAGGCTTCCGCTTCCATAAAGTGCATTTCGCCTGGAAAAATCAAGCTGTAAGGCGGCTCCCCAAAATCGAAATTGGCAATGTCCTTAACGAAATCCGCCTTTAAAGTGGGGTTTTTGCTTCCCGCCCGAGCAACGCCCACAGCAGGCGCATCCAACGTGACAACGCCCTCCTTCCTTTTCCCTTCAACCTCCAACAGCAACGCGACTGCCTGACTGATGCTTAAGAACTGCTTCTCGGCGGCTTTCAAATCCAAAAGGCAAAGCGTGTGCAAACCCGACCGCTTGTTTTGACCGATGACATCGTAGGGTGTTGCGGAGAAATTCTCTGGGAAAGGAACTGTAACGGTTTTTCCAAACTTGTAGTTATGCAGTCCTGACAGGCTAACAATCGCGGAGATTATTGATGCGCCGTGGACAATGCGGGTTTTTACCCCGTGTTTTTCCGCGTCGATTCTGAGTGTGACGTGAGTTGTGGCGATGAAGGGGTCGCCTGGCACAAGAAACACGGTTTTGCCTTTTTCGGCGGCTTGCAGAATGGCTGTTCCGTTTTCTTCCTCAAGTTCGCGCCTTGAAACCACCTGGACCTTTTTGCCGCACAAGGCTTCGAACCGTTGCAGGCTGAAATCGGGCATGAGGCTCGTGTACGTTTCCATGAAGACGGTGTCTGCAGTTTTGATTTCTTCCAAGCCGCCTACGCTTATGCCTTTTTCATCGTTTAACCCTAAGCCTACGAAGACAAGTTCCTTCAAGCTGAACCCTCGCAGCATACTTAAGAGGGTTAAAACTTAAAAGTTATTTCTCTTTGACCTCGCCCGCGTCAACCAGCTTCTTGTAGTAAACACGGCACGTACCCATGGAAACTCCCTCGCGCTGGCAGAAAGTGGAAAGAACCTCCTCAACGGGCGCGCCAGCCTTCCTTTCGTTAACCATTTCCTTCAGCAAATCCATGTTATGCTTGTCTTTTTTGTCGCTCATCAGCCAAAACCTTCACAGTTATCAATCTTCGTTAACCCAAAAAAAGCTTTTGCACGTTACCGCATGTCAACTAAGACGTCAGTCAGCCATTTCCATGCAGGTAATACGTTGATGACCTTGTCTTGCCGCTCGATTTTTCTCTCTTCGTTAAAAGTAACTATAGTTAGTTGGTTGCAGTGTAGCTCTTCACTTGCCTCTAAGAGAGAATTGGTTTCACGCGCGTAGGTTTCAAGGTCGTTTATGCTGTAGCTGACTTGGATGAGTTCACAAGGCTTGTTCTCTTTAGCCAAAACAAAATCTACATCAGCTGACTTTGACCTGTAATAATACACGTTTTCTTTCCGCCTAATCAACTCAACAAGCACAGTGTTTTCAAGTCTTTTTCCCTTGTCTGAGTCAAAAAGCCCCAGAATTCCCGTGTCTGAAACGTAAAGCTTCGGCTTCGTATTTCTCTCTTTTATCTTCCTTGAATACGGATATATCAGGAAGAAAAGAAATACAGACTGCGCATAATTAAGGTAATTAAATGCCGTCATGCTGCTCATCTTCGCTCCCTGTCCCTCAAACCAAGTCGTGATATTTGGAAGCGATAGGTTCCTGCACGCGGCGCCAAAGAGAGCGTTGACATAAGCTCGGAAGACAACAGTTTTTCTTATTCCGTACTTCTCTATTAAATCCCGCTGTATCACCGTCGCGTATAATTCGGATAGTAAGGTGTGTTTCACAACTGGCTCTTGGGTTTTTACTACCTCAGGGTACCCTCCGAAATCCAAGAACTCGGATAAGCCTTCTACAACTTTGCCTACAACATCGGTTTTCATGTATTCTTCAAATGGAATTTTCTTCGCTCTAAGGTACTCCTTGAATGAAAAAGGCAACACCAGCGTGTTGATGGCCCTGCCCCGCAGTTCTGAAGGTAACTTTTCAAGCGACAAATCTGATGTTGACCCCGAAACGAAAATCTTGTATTTTCCTTCGTCAAAGAGGGTTCTCACCCATCTGGACCATTGGGGGAAAGTCTGCACTTCGTCGATGAAGAGGTAAATGTCTCTTGATTGGTCAGGTCTGTAAACGCGATATATTGCTTCCTCCAATCTGCTTAGGTCGCCCGCGGTTATGCCGACGAAGTCTATGTCCTCGCAATTGATGAACACCTTGTTGTTCTTCTCGACGGCAAGGTTCTTCATGTACAGAAGCATCAAAGAGGTTTTACCTGACCTCCTGGGGCCGATTACGGAATTGATGAAATTCCCCGCTGGTAAGGTAACGTCCCTTGGTATTAGCTCGGTGCTCTTTGCATAATCAGAGTATCTTACAAGTGCATTTTCTATGTTCGTATTAAATTACCAATTTATTATTTTGCTAAATTAGTATATTAGTATTTTGCTATTTTTGAGATTTAGTAAATTAGCGTTGTACTATATTATATTAAAAGTTGTCTTTACGAGACAGGAGTTTCGTAGCAAGGCGTCTTGCCTATCTGGTTAGGTTGCCCTATTTTTGGATGGAGCATCCAACTAAACCTTTATATGATTTACGTCGAAGAGAAACCTACGCATTTCAGCCCCGATTGAGTGAAGGATTGAAAACCCAATGAAGCCTGTTGAAACTCTGGTCAGAGATAACATAAAAAACCTCAGGCCATGCGTTCACGGCGGCGAGGTTTTGGATGCAGCGGGCAAAAGCGGGCTGAGGCGCGAGGAAATTTTGGATTTCAGTTCAAGCGTGAACCCTCTGGGTCCGTCTAAAAAAGCATTGGAAGCGGCAAAGCAGGGTTTCACGGAAATTCCAGCTTACCCCGATTCAAACTCTAACGAGCTTCGGCAAGCCATCGCCAGCCACTTCGGAAACATCAGCAAAAGCAACGTTGTCGTCGGGAACGGCTCCACGGAGCTTATGTACCTGTTCGCTGAGGCTTTCCTGAAAAAAGGCGAAGCAGCCCTGATTCCAGCGCCAACGTTCGGCGAGTACGAGAGCGCTGTTAGAAAGACTGGCGAAACTGCAAGGTTCGTGAGGCTTGACAGGAACTTTAACGTTGATGCAGGCGTCTTCGCCCGTGAAATGGCTGGTGCCAAAATAGTTTTCTTATGCAACCCGAACAACCCGACAAGCATACTCATCCCCAGCGAAGCCTTAACTGGCATTGTGGAACGGGCGCTGGCGCAGGACACGCTGGTTTTTCTTGACGAGGACTTTTTGGAGTTCGTAGAAAACGAAAAAGCCCTGTCGCTGATTGGCAAAATCAAAAGTTACCCTAACCTGTTCATCCTGCGGTCCTTCACGAAGATTTTCGGGTTAACAGGTCTGCGCGTGGGCTACGGCATCACCAGCGAAGAAATCATCAGTGTGCTCTCATGTGCCAAGATTCCTTGGAACGTCAACTGTCTGGCGCAGGCAGCCGCGGTCGCAGCGTTGAAAGACGAGGAGCACCTGAGAGTGACTCGAGAGCTTATCAAGAAAGAAAAGGTGCAACTCTTGTCGGAACTGCAGCATTTCAGCGCCTTCAAGGTTTACCCAGCCGACGCGAACTTTTTCTTCATAGACATTCGCAAGTCAGGCTTAACCGCGACCGAACTGTCAAACAGTCTTCTTCAGCAGGGCATTTTGATTCGGGACTGCACCTCTTTCAGGGGGCTTGACCAGTACTTTATTCGTGTAGCAGTTAAAACCCGCTCTGAGAACTTGCGGTTGGTTGAGGCTTTAAAGCGGACAGTGAAGAATCAGCAATGAACGGGTCTGATTGCTAGCCATGTTTTCTTTTGATCTGTCGCTTTTTGCGGATTCCGCTCTTATCTTCATTTTAGCCTTTCTGATTGACATTGTCTTCGGAGAGTACCCTGACAGGATTCACCCGACCATCGGCGTAGGCAAACTCATCGCCTACCTGAAGCCGAGACTCAAGAACCCGAACCCCAAAACTGAGAAGGCAAACGGCGTCCTCTTAGCCCTGATTGTCATGCTTATTGTTGCGGTGCCTGTTTTCCTGCTGCTTTTCTGGCTGAGGCAGTCCTTCGGTGTCTACGGTCAGGTAGCCTACGTCGTAGTGGGTGCGGTTTTGTTCAAAGCCACCTTCGCAGTGAAAGGCATGGGACAATACACCAAGCCGATTGCCGAAGCCTTGAAGCGCAACGATTTGGCTGAAGCCCGAAGATGGCTGCCCTACATCGTGCGCAGAGACCCAAACACGCTCGACGAGAAACATGTTACCTCCGCCGCGGTGGAATCCATCGCTGAAAGCACCACCGACGGGATAACCGCGCCGTTCTTTTTCTTCGCCATTTTCGGCGTCCCAGGCGCCTTCGCCTACCGCGTCATAAACACGTTGGACTCGATGGTCGGCTACAAGAACGAGGAAAACAAAAACATCGGCTGGTTCAGCGCAAAACTCGACACTATAACCAACTACATCCCCGCAAGGTTAACGGCTTACCTGATAGTCGCCGCTGCGTTTCTACTTCGGGAAAACTGGCGGGAATCATGGCGCATTCTGCAACGGGATAAAAGAAAAACCGTCAGCGTAAACGCGGGCTGGACTATCTCGGCGATGGCTGGAGCCCTGAACACGCAGCTTGAGAAGCCGGGGCACTACGCGCTGGGCGACGACCACGGCATCACGCCACAACACATCGACAGGGCACTTCGGGTAATGACGCTGACCGCTATCCTCTTCGGCGTAGTGGTAATTATGCCCATTTTAGCCTTGAGAATTTATGTCACGGGGCTTTAGTGGGAAGTTACAGGAACCGAATCGCAGGTTAACGTAGTATTTTTACAACGCATGTTGAAATAATACCACAATAAGTAAAGCTTATACCGTTTTGACAAAAAGCATATATGAAAAATTAACGTCAGCGAGTATCATGCTACGTGAAGATTGCCCCTGCTCCAAGAAGAAATGCGTGAGGCATGGCAAATGCGGGGAATGCACCCAATATCACGCTGCGAAAGGGAAGTTGCCCTACTGCAAAAGGCCTAAGAGCTCGCTTTTCGGTTTCTTGAAAAAGAAATAGTCCAGCAGCGGGCAGGTAGCTGGTTTTTTTAGGGGTTGTTCAGGGTTTTAGTTGCATAGTTTTTATTTAAGCTCGGCATCTGTTTATTGGAATCTAAGAGGGGAACTTCGGGGTTGAAAGGGAAGCCGCTCGTCAGCATCATAGGCGCTGGCATGTCCAAGTTCGGCAAACGCGACGGGTTACTTGCAAGAGAAATCTTCGCGGAGGCAGCGTCGGAAGCGTTCAGCCGATGCCCCAAACTTGACCCGAAAAGAGACATCAAAGCCATGTTCATCGGGCACATGGGCGAAGCCTACGAACATCAGGGTCACATGGGGGCAGCCGTCGCGGATTGGGCGGGTCTCACGGGCGTGGCGGCAACGCGGACGGAGTCTGCTTGTGCTTCTTCAGGCGTCGCGTTGCGTTCAGGAATCTACGCAGCAATGTCTGGGCTTGCAGACGTGGTTTTAGTGGGCGGCGTTGAAAAAATGACTCACCGCACCACCGCTGAGGTGACTGAGTACTTGGCGATGGCTTCAGATTACCCGTTTGAGCAGTGGCACGGCATCACTTTTCCAGGCTTGTTCGCGATGATGGCTACCGCTCATATGCACAAGTACGGCACAACTGAAGAGCAGATGACTTCGGTCGCAGTTAAGAATCATTATCATGGAAGCCTCAACCCTAAAGCGCACATGCAAAAAGAAATCACCCTTCAAACCGCCATGGCGTCGCGCTACGTTGCTTGGCCGCTTAAACTCTACGACTGCTCATTGATAACTGACGGCGCAAGCTGCATTATCATAACTCGACCTGAATTAGCCAGCAAATACACCGACGAACCCGTGCACATAGTCGGCAGCGGACAAGCAAGCGACACCATCGGCCTCTACCAACGCCAAAGCCTAACGTCACTGAACGCAACCAAACTAGCAGCGAAAACAGCTTACGAAATGGCCGCCGTAAAGCCGCGGGACATTGATTTGGCTGAAGTTCACGATTGCTTCACGATCGCGGAGCTCATGGCTTACGAAGACCTTGGCTTCTGCCCAGTCGGCGCAAGCGGCAAACTGGTGGAAAGCGGCGAAACCCGCCTTGACGGGCGGCTTCCAATTAACACGAGCGGTGGGTTGAAATCTAAAGGTCACCCCGTCGGGGCAACGGGTACGGCGCAAGCCTACGAAATTTACATGCAACTCACGGGTCAAGCGGGGAGACGCCAGGTGAAAGACGCCAAGTTAGGTTTGACGCACAACGTCGGCGGGTCAGGGGCTACCGCGGCGGTTCACATCTACAGGAGAGAAGGCTAAATGAGCACTCAAGAACCATTCACGATCGAGCAGTTTTACAAGTTCTTGGAGCAGCACAAGGTGATGGCTGGAAAATGCCTCAGGTGCGGGAAAATCCATCTGCCACCGAGACCCTTATGCGACAACTGCCTTTCACAGGAGTTTGAGTGGGTACCCGTTTCTGGAAAAGGCAAGCTGCTCACCTACACGGTCATAAGCGTGGCGCCTGAACAGTTCCAGGCGTTAACACCCTACGCTGTTGGCATAGTTCAGCTTGAAAGCGGCTTAAAGATTCCAGGAATGATCCAAGGCATCGCGCAGGAAAAGTTGAAGGTCGGCTTGGAGTTAACTTTGGATTTCGGCACGTGCAGCGCAACGGAGCAGTGGCCCAAGTGGCCCAGATACTGCTTTAAGCCATGACAAAAATTTTCGTCTGAAACAGCCCATTTATAACGGCGAACTTGACTTGGTTTCTGCTGCTGATTGGCTCAAGCCTTTTTGCATGTTATTCTTGAAAAGTTTAAATAAAAAATGCGGTATAATTCTGGGCATGAGCTCAAGGAAGAACAGCAAAGTCAAGACTTACAAACCTGGATCTAAAGGCAAAAAAAGACAGCTCTTTGCGGTCCTGATTATAGCGATTTTGGTCGTTTCAACAGGCGCCTACATCGGGCTTGCCGTGGTCGGCGGCTCCCACAAGGCAAATGCTAATCAACCCATGAATACTCCTCCGCCGTCTGCCACTCCATCGCCGCCCCCATCTTCAACCAGCCCGTACCCGTCGGTGACTCCGCTAACTTCGCCAGCAGGCGAATACAGCGCTAGCAGCACGTTGGTTCTATTCATAACCTCCAAAGGCGACATAGTCATTCAGATGAGAAACGACAAACCCATCACAACAAGCAACTTCGTAAACCTGGTCAAAGAGGGATACTACAACGACACCACCTTCATGAGGGTCCTCGCAGGCTTCATGATTCAGGGCGGAGAAGGCAAAACTACGATTCCAAGCATCAAAGACGAGATAGGCAACGACAACGTAAACAGTAACATGACAATAGCCATGGCAAACGCTGGAGCAAACACGGCAAGCAGCCAATTCTTCATCAACGTCGCGAACAACACTTACCTCGACACGGGATACACAGTGTTCGGCCAAGTCATCTACGGTCAAAGCACCGTTATGGCAATCTCAAACGTGCCAGTGCAGTGGAGCACCGTTTACGACGAGAACAGTCAACCGATGACGCCAGTGGACTTGATCGGCGCAGTGGTCATGCCTTAGCTTCCTCCATATTTTTATGTTTTTTTAGCTATTCCAAAAGGCGTCAGGACGAAACTTCCCTCAAATTCTGAGCGTATTTTTGCTCTTAGTCAAGTGTGAGCCAAATTGAAGGTTGAACAGGTTGGGCAGCTAATTTACGTTATTTAAGAATCTAAAAAATTTTTAAATTCGAAACGCCAAAGCAAAAAAAGTGTATTTATGTTTAACAAATCATGCAATAAACCAATCATGCAGAAGGCTTATTAATCGAAAATCGTGATTCTTAATAAATATCAAGGGCTAAAAAGCTAAAAGTTGAACCATTATGCCTCAAAACACCTCAAAAAAGAAAGCTCTTTTTGCCTCAGCATTACTGTTTTCAGTCGTTTTTCTTGTCAGCTACCCAACCATTGGATTTGTGTCAGCTCAAACCGTGAGTCCTTCGCCGACGCCCCCGTCAAGCACCGTGACCCCTTCATTCAGCATGTATGCTTGCCCATCATCTTTCGTAGCTGTCGCAGGATCAACCCAGACTTCAACTATAAAATTGTACTCAATCGCCAAATTCACTGGTGCAGTCGACTTGTCCTGTTCCACGAGCAGCGCAATAATATGCAGCCTAGCCTCAGCCACGTTGACACTCAAAAGCAACCAGGCTGTAACTACAACTGCAAAAATAGCAATTCCGTCAGCCACTGCGGCAGGCAAATACCAAATAACAGTGACGGGAAAAAGCGAAGCCGGATCCATAACCCGTTCTGTCACCATCTCGATACAGGTAATAAAACCAGACTTCAACCTCCAGGCGCGCCCCTCTTGCCTCTCAATTGCTAGCGGAACAACAGAGAACTCAATCATCGACGCCGTTTCACTTAGCCGATTCAACGGAACCGTAGCGTTAACGGCGGCAACTCCAAGCGGCTGGCAAATCCCCGTCCTCGCAAAATCAGCGTTGAAGATCACTTACGACCAGACCGACAGCACTTCGCTTGCCATTTCTGTGCCTGCGCATACAGTTTCTGGAAAATACGCCGTGGTTGTCACTGGGATAAGCGGTTCGCTGTCTCATTCTGTAACGTTAACGGTGCAAGTGCTAAACCCTGACTTCAACATTTATGCCTCCCCATCAGGCCTTTCTCTTGTCGCAGGAACGTCGGGAACCTCAACCATCCATGTAGTTTCCGTCAGCCGTTTCAATGGTACAGTCGCTTTGGCGGCTTCAACGCCATCAAGCTGGAGCACACCTGCTTTAGCGTCATCTTCGGTCGCAATCACTTATGCCAGCGGCGCCACAACCACCTTATCAATCGCCGTGCCGTCCAACGCAGCAGCAGGAACATACGCCGTAATGGTAACTGGCACATGCGGCTCACTCACCCACACTGCAACCGTAAACATCCAAGTCGTTAGGCCAAGCGTCACAGTAAAATCGTCCCCGACTCAAATTGCGATACCTGCAGGATCAACTAACGACGTAACAATAGGAGTGCAAGCAGGCGGTCGCTACAACGGCACAGTCACGCTTTCAGTAACCGCGCCATCCAACTGGGCAACCACGCTCGCTAAGCCAACTCTGACCGTCAAGTACAATCAATGCACGAGTTCTACAAGCCTCCAAATCGCAGTTCCAAAGGGAACCCCCACAGGCAAATACTCAGTAACCGTTACGGGAACAAGCAATCCTTTGAGCCTGACCAGCAGCACAACCATAACTGTAACAGTAAGATGAAAAATCAACTAGCCCCCATCTTTTTTTTGTTAAAAACGCCTAGAGTGCTCCATTTAACATGGTTAAGCTAGCCTTTTGTTTTGGGAGTTTGGAAAAAGCGGGTGTTTTGTGCTTAAATATTTGGTTGTCGCTATGTGAATTTAATAAAAAAGAAGACTGAATCAAGTGCCTAAATCTCTTGTGGAGCTGGTTTGGTGAAGTACATCCTAGTTGTCGGAGACGGAATGGCTGATTATCCGCTGCTAGAGTTGGGAAACAAGACTCCTCTTCAGGCAGCGTACAAGCCCAACATGGATTCGATAGCGGCCAACGGGCAAAGCGGCTTGATTAAGACGGTTCCTGACGAGTGCGCTCCAGGCTCGGACACAGCCATTTGCTCGCTTTTGGGTTACGACCCCCGGGTTTACTGCACTGGCAGGGGACCTTTGGAGGCGCCGTCCCGAGGCATAAACCTCGGCAAAAACGATGCGGCTTACAGGTGCAACCTCATAACCGAGGCGGACGGGGCGATCCTTGACTACTCCGCGGGGCACATAACCACCGAGGAAGCCTCAAAACTGATTGAAGCCGTGAAGGCAGCGTTTGGAAAACCAGGCGTCGAATTCTATTCGGGGCTGGATTACAGGCACTTCTTGATCCTGCGAGAGTTCCCGCATCCAGAACTCGTCGAATGCACTCCGCCCCACGACGCCACAGGCGTGAAAGTCAAAGCGGTTCTGCCCAAAGCCAAATCGCCCCAAGCTGAAAAGGACGCCCGTTTGCTCAGGGACCTGATTAAGGGTTCCAGAGACGTCCTGCGTGGTCACCCCGTCAATGTTGCCCGTGAGAAGGCGGGGAAACGGCCTGGGAACTTGATTTGGCCCTGGGGCGGCGGCAAGAAACCGTCGATGCCTACGTTGAAGGAGAAATTCGGTTTGAAAGGCGCAGTCATATCCGCGGTTGACTTGGTTAAGGGCATCGGCGTCTACGCTGGCATGGAAATCATCAAGGTTCAGGGCGCAACAGGGCTGGCTGACACCAACTACGAGGGCAAGGCTGACGCCGCCTTGAAGGCTCTGCGGGACAACGACTTGGTTTTTGTCCATGTTGAAGCACCCGACGAGGCGGGACACGTTAGGGACGCATCGTTGAAGGTGCGCACGATTGAAGACTTGGACAGGCGCCTGCTGGGAAGAATTCTCGACGGGTTAACGGAGCCCTACGCGATTTCAATCTCGCCCGACCACCCGACGCCAATCAGCATCGGCACCCACGCAAGAGACCCCGTGCCATTTGCTATTAAATCGCCCAGCTTGAAGCCTGACGGAGTCAAAAAATTCGATGAGTTTTCAGCGAAAAACGGCGCGTTCGGCTTAGTTGAACATGACTACCTAATTTCTCTTCTTACTTCCTCAAGTAAAAGCAAAAAGCTGCCTTTTGATGTTGGGTCTTAAGTTAGGGAGATTAGAACGAGCCCGACGAGGATGGCGATTATGCCGAGTTTCTGGTTGTCCACGATTCTTTCCTTCAGGAAAACATAGGCGAGCGCGATGGTTATGGCGGGTGCCGTCGCCACTATCGCGGAAGCCACCGAGACAAACTGCGTGCTTAGGCTCATGTTGAAGCTCAAGTAGGCGAAGAAATCCAGCAACCCAGAAACGGCTATTAGAAGAAAAATCATTTTCTTTGGAAGTGAAATCTTGGTTTTAGTCACGCCTGTCCACGAGAAAAGGGCTGCAACCGCAAGGATTTTGAGGAAGAAAAGCGCCATGACGGGCCCGACAGCTGACGTGATGGGTTTAAGCAGCGCATAACTGATTCCCCACGCAACCATCGCTATTAGCGCATCGGTGGCGCCCGCGGACCAATTGCCCCGTTTGATGCTTTTTTTGAGGTCGGCGAAGTTGGTTGACGCGAAGAAGACGCCGATGAAGACGGCGATGACGCCTACGATTTGCAGTGGGGTTAATGCTTCGGCGAAGAGGAAGAAGGCGAGCAGGACGGTTATGACTGACCAGCTGGCGGTGATTGGCGCCACAACTGACACGTTGCCTTTCCCGAAGCCCCTGTAAAAGAAAACGTAGCCGACTACTCCTGAAATGCCCGCCAAAACCGTTATGCCTGCCAGTTCGGGGGTAAAGTTGGGCATCTTGAAGAACAGGGCTGCGACGATCAGGATGGGAAGAAACGCGACGGTTTGGTTCAGGACGATGCTGGTCTTGTAGCCGACTTGATCTATGGCTTTCTTAGCCAGGAAGTCTGCCACGCCCCAGCTTACCATCGCAGCTACGGCAAGAAGTATTCCCGAGTCTAAAGCCATGTGTCCCCTCTGACCCCGTTTTAGCCAATACATTTGCTTGACAAGAATTTAAAGCTAAAACTCTTTGCACGGGGTATTTGATGAATACAGGTTCAAAAATGCGTTGAAAAGTTACCTGTTTGGCTTTTGAGAGGCGCCTTTTCCGCTGTCAAAGTTTGCAAGCAACTGTTTCATCTCTCGCATGTTTGCCTGTGTTGTGGTTTCTTCCAACGCCTGAACAAACGCTTGCAGGTGTGCATAAATGGCAAAGTCGGTTGGGTCTCCCTCTTTCGGTATTTTGCTGTCGAAACTTGACAGGATCGTGGCCATTTCATTTTGAATTTTGGCGTATATTCCGAATGCCGCTTTCAAATTGGGATCGTCTAGTTTAGGCTCAAAGAATTGCTGGGGGACGTCATACTTCAACGCGGTTGCACGGTAAAGTTTCTTTTCTAAATTGCCGACCTTTTCCACTCCTGATACCTCTACCAGCTTAGCTTTCATTAGCTTCTGCATTCTTCGCCAAACCTTGAGGGTTGGAATGTTCAGTTCTCTTGAGAGCTCTGTGATTGAGTTCGGCGACATTACTAATTTCTGAAGGATTATTTGGTTCAGAGCGTCAGAAACCAGGATTGTTCCTTTGGCGTCAAGGATTTTGAGCATTTTCATAGCATGAAAACGATTTCAACCACCTTAAATAGGTTTCATAGGCTTCTCTGTAAGTGTTTACTGGGGAAAAAGATGATGAACACGCACGTGGAAGATAAAGAAGTTTCGTGGAAAGTCCTTGACATATCGGTTTATGGAACTGTCACAGCGCAACCAAGCAAAGAGCCTCGCCCCGCCGTCATCTTTGTTGCTGGTAGCGGTCCAACCGACCGAAACTGGTGCTCGCCATTCTTGCCTGGAGCAAACGGCACTGCAAAACTGTTGGCTGATGCTCTTGCAAGTCAAGGTTTTGTTACTTTGCGTTACGATAAGCTTGCGTCAGGTCCCCGTGTGAGGGAGAACGTTCCTAAGCTTGTCGGCAAAATAAGCATGCAGAGCCATCTGGAAGAACTGGCGGGAGCGGTTGAAACATTAATCGCTGAAGAGAACGTTGACCCGGGTCGTCTTTTTGTGTTAACCAACAGTGAAGGGGCTATCCATGCGGTGAACTATCAGGTGCAAGCTAAAAGTAACCGTTTCAAAGGGCTGTTACTGACAGGCGCCCCAGGCAGGTCGGTCGGTGATTTGGGTCGTAGCCAAATCTTCAATCAAATCAAACATTTGCCCAACGCGGAGGCACTTATGAAGCCTTACGATGACGCCGTCGCCGATTTTTTGGCTGGCAAACCCATGACGATCGCTCCGTCTCTTCCTGAAGGCATAAAACTGCTGCTTCACAGCTTAGAGAACCCAGCTAATCTGCCGTTCGCCAGGGAATTATGGACATACCGCCTGTCCGACCACATTGGAAAAATAGACGAGCCCGTGCTGGTGTTAATTGGCAAAAAAGACATTCAGGTTGACTGGAGAATAGACGGAGGCTTATTGGAGGAGGCAACCGCCCAAAAAACTTCCGCTTCCTATGTTTACCCTGAGAACGCCAATCACGTGCTAAAGCATGAAGAGAAGCCTATGGAAGCAATAAACGCACAGTACGCTGCTATAAACTATAACGCCCCCGACGCGAAGCTCGATGAAGAAGCCGCAGACGCAATTCTTAATTGGCTAAAGAAACATGGGCAACCGTGAAAAACTGGTTACGCGAGTCCGCACGGGAGCAAACGCGAGACTCTTAGAGGCGCGTTTCTTTTTGTTGCTTAGCATCCGGCTTTTGTGTTCTTTCGGTCGATGTCTTTGATGCGTTTGCTTATGACTTTCTGGACGTCCGGGTCTTCTTCGGCGTGTTTTGCCTCAACCAACAGGTTCTTTGCCACGCCAAGGCTTCTTTCCCCGAAGATTTTGGCGAAGTTGCTAGATCGTTTTTCCAGCAGACGCAGGTACCTCGGCAGGATACACACGAAGTTCAATGGGTAACGTTTGCCCCTGTCTAGGTCAACGACGACGAGTTGGACGTTGCTTTCAACTTTTCGATTCCCTCTCTTGAGAGCGTAAAGTTTCAAGTTCATTTTGCCCACCAACCGTCAACTTGCCTCTTCTGTGTTAACTACAGGTTCAACTCTTCTCCGCCCTTAATTCGCCCCAAGCGAATATTAACTTTCTTGCGAAGCCCAACCGAGCACTTTGTCAAATCGGTTTCCTAGAACAAATCACAAAAAGCAGCCTGTCAGCGGCGATGGATTTTTGGGTTTTTCGGGCAAAACCTCGGCGCTCGGAGGTAAAGAGTTAAAGCACGGCTTTGATCTGTAGATTCAAGTTGAAAATGCAGCCTTCAGTTTTCAATTTGCTCGCTAAGCCCGTCCAAAAAGCGTTAGCTGAGCTTGGGCTTTCGGAGCCGACTCTGCCGCAGACCTTGGCGTTTCCCGCGTTGCTCAAGGGTGAGAATCTGCTTTTGGTTGCTCCGACTGGCAGCGGAAAGACCGAGGCGGTTCTTCTACCCATATTCTCAAAGCTGCTTGAACAAGATAACCATGGGCAAAGGGGCATTCGGGTTCTTTACATTACTCCTCTTCGCGCCTTGAACCGTGACATGGAGAAACGGCTGATTTTTTGGGCACAGCGGATCGGCATAACCGCGGAGGTTCGGCACGGCGACACGGAGCAGAAGACGCGGAGGATGCAGGCTAAGAAACCGCCGACGCTGCTGGTTACCACGCCCGAAACGTTGCAGGCAGTTCTTCCTGGAGCGCAGATGCGGCGGCACCTCAGGAACGTCGAGTTCGTCATCGTTGACGAGGTGCATGATTTGGCTTCAAGCAAACGAGGCGCTCAGCTTTCCTTGGCGCTTGAACGGCTACAGTTGGTCACGGGCAGGGAGTTCCAGAGAATAGGCTTGTCGGCAACGGTTGGGAACCCGCAGGAAATCGCCAAGTTCATCGCTGGAACCCGCCGAAAAATCACGGTGATACAAGCGTCGCCTGAGAAAAGCTACCGCTACAACGTTGAAAGCCCCTCGCCGACGGAAGCCGATTTTGAGTTAGCAGGCAAACTGGAAACTTCGCCTGAGGCAGCCGTAAGGATCAGGCGGATTCTGGAGCTGGTTGACTCGCATAAGTCAACGCTTATTTTCGTTAACAGCCGCACGGTCGCGGAGGTTTTAGGTCACAAGCTTCAGCAGCTTCACCGCGACGACATCGCCGTGCACCACGGGTCAATCAGCAAGGAGGAGCGGGTAGGCATCGAGGACGCGTTCAAAAGCGGGCAGCTTAAAGCCATCATCTGCACGAGCACTCTGGAGTTGGGCATCGACATCGGCAGCGTGGACTTGGTTGTTCAGTACATGTCGCCGCGGCAAGTGAACAGCCTCATCCAAAGAGTCGGCAGAAGCGGGCACAGCCTGGACAGGGCTTCCGAAGGCACAATAATCACCGTGTACCCTGACGACACGCTTGAAGCTTTGGCGTCAATAAAAAACGCGAAAGGCAACATGATCGAACCCGTTCCGATGCACCACAACGCGCTGGACGTTCTCGCTCACCAGATCGCAGGCGTGTTGATGGATCTTGGGGAAGTAAACTTTGAGGAGCTGGCGCGTTTGATACGCAGGTCTTACCTGTACCGAAACCTCGGGAAAACCGAGTTGCTTGACCTGATACGCTTTTTAGACAGCCTAAACCATTTAAGATTCAACGAGGAAACCCAAGTTTTGACCAAGACACGCAGAACCCGCGAGTACTACTACAGCAACCTCTCGATGATTCCAGACGAGCGAAGGTACCCAGTCATAAACATCCTTAGCGACCGCAAAATCGGCACCTTAGGCGACGAGTTCATGGCGCTGCACGCACGGGTGGGCTTGAACTTCATCATGAAGGGCAAAGTGTGGCGCATAGTGCAGATCGAGGAGGAAGCGGGAACCGTCCACGTCTTGCCATCCGAGGACCCATTCGCGTCGGTCCCAGGGTGGGACGGGGAAATCTTGCCTGTGCCCTTTGAGCTTGCCCAGCAGACAGGACTGACTCGCCAAAGAATCGCGGAAGTGCTAAAGGAAACGGGCGATGCCAGTGTCGCGGCTGAGGTTTTAGCTAAGGAACTGGGTTCAGACAAGGAAAGCATGCTTAACGCCATAGCGGAAGTTGACGAGCAAATCAGGCAGCATGCGCCGTTGCCCACTGAGAACCATGTTGTTTTGGAGGTCTACGACAAGTACTTGATCGTTCACGCCTGCTTCGGCGAGCTAGTCAACAAAACGTTGGGCGGAGTCTTCGACAGCGTCCTATCCGAGTGGGAACTTATCACGGGCT
>Ga0187852_1000089_pt1 | contig 95351 bp, 72 predicted proteins | sample June2016WEW_6_40_FD_134511 | JGI IMG/M metagenome (GOLD analysis project Ga0187852, IMG submission 134511) | Peatland microbial communities from SPRUCE experiment site at the Marcell Experimental Forest, Minnesota, USA - June2016WEW_6_40 | ecosystem: Environmental > Terrestrial > Soil > Wetlands... | reverse complement strand
CCGTTCACCGTCCATTGCGAGAAGGTGTACCCCGCCGGGTCCGCCGCCGGCGCCTGGAGATTCACGCTCGTCCCGTTGCCGACCCCGCTCTTCGCGTAGTTCGTCGTGCCGTTCTGCCCCGTGTTCGAGCTGATGACCTGCTTGGCCGGCGGCGTGGAGTCCACCGTCAGCGTATAGCCGATGTTCGCTGTGTACTCCGCCACCGCCGTCACGGCACCGTCCATCGTGAACGTGACGGACTTCTGCCCGGGCGCCTGCGCCGCGCCGTTCACCGTCCATTGCGAGAAGGTGTACCCGGCCGGGTCCGTCGCCGGCGCCTGGAGATTCACGCTCGTTCCATTGCCGACGCCGGCCTTCGTGTAGTTCGTCGTGCCGTTCTGGCCCGTGCTCGAACTGATGCTCAGCCCGGCCGGCGGCGTGGAGTCCACGGTCAGCGTGTAGCCGATGTTCGCCGTGTATTCCGCCACCGCCGTCACGGCCCCATCCATTGTGAATGTGACGGATTTCTGTCCGGGCGTCTGTGCCGCGCCATTCACCATCCATTGCGAGAAGGTGTATCCGGCCGGCTCCGTCGCCGGCGCCTGCACGTTCACGCTCGTGCCGTATGCAACACCGGGGACTGTGTAGTTCGTGATTCCGCCGTCGAACGTGCTCGACGTGATGACCTGCTTGCCCGGAGGCGTGGACTGAACCGAGAGCGTGTAGCCGATGTTCGGTGTGTACTTCGCCACCGCTGTCACGGCCGCATCCATCGTGAACATGATGGACTTCTGCCCGGGACTCTGCGCCGCCCCGTTCACCGCCCACTGCGAGAAGGTGTACCCGGCTGGGTCCGTCGCCGGTGCCTGTAGGTTCACGCTCGTCCCATATGCGACTCCGGTCTTCGTGAAGTTCGTCGTGCCGCTCTGGCCCGTGCTCGAACCGATGCTCAGGCCGGTCGGCGGCGTGGACTGCACGGTCAGCGCGTACTCGGTGTTATACTCCGCCACGGCGGTCACGGCCGCATCCATGGTGAATGTGACGGACTTCTGCCCGGCAGGCAGCGCCGCGCCGTTCACCGTCCATTGCGAGAAACTGTATCCGGCCGGGTCCGTCGCCGGCGCCTGCACGTTCACGCTCGTACCGTACGCGACTCCGCTCTTCGTGTAGCTCGTTGTGCCACTGTGGCCTGTGCTCGAACTGATGACCTGCTTGACCGGCGGCGTGGACTGCACCGAGAGCATGTAACCGGCGTTCGCTGTATAGTGCGCCACGGCCGTTACGGCTGCATCCATCACGAACGCGACCGACTTCTGCCCGTCGGCCTGTGCCGCGCCGTTCACCGTCCACTGCGAGAAGGTGTACCCGGCCGGGTCCGTCGCCGGCGCCTGCAGGTTCACGCTCGTCTCATTAGCGACCCCGGTCTTCGTGTAGTTCGTGGTGCCGTTCTGGCCTGTACTGGAAGCGATGCTCAGCCCGGCCGGCGGCGTGGACTGCACGGTCAGCGTGTAGCCGTTCAGCGTGTATTGCGCCACCGCCGTCACGGCCCCATCCATCGTGAACGTGATGGACTTCTGCCCGGCGGTCTGCGCCGCGCCGTTCACCGCCCACTGCGAGAAGACGTACCCGGCCGGGTCCGTCGCCGGCGCTTGCAGGTTCACGCTCGTCCCACTACCGACGCTCTTATTGATGTAGTAGTTCGTCGTCCCTTTCTGCCCCGTGCTCGAACCGATGCTCAGCCCGCTCGGCGGCGTGGATTCCACGGTCAATGCGTAGCCGCTCAGCGTGTACTGTGCCACTGCTGTCACGGCGCCGTCCATCGGGAACGTGATCGACTTCTGCTCGAGAGTCTGCGCCGCGCCGTTCACTGTCCACTGCGAGAAGACGTAACCGGCCGGGTCCGTCGCCGGGGCCGCCAGGTTCACGCTCGTACCGTACGCGACCCTGCTCTTCGTGTAGTTCGTCGTGCCACCGTTACCCGTACTCGAAGTGATGACCTGCTTGATCGGCGGCGTCGACTGCACGGAGAGCGTGTAGCCGATGTTCGCCGTGTACTGCGCCACGGCCGTCACGGCCCCGTCCACTGTGAAGGTGACGGACTTCTGGCCGGGAGCTTGCGCTGCGCCGTTCACCGTCCATTGCGAGAAGGTGTAGCCGGTCGGGTCCGTCGCCGGCGCTACGAGGTTCACGCACGTCCCGTTACCGACGCAGGGCATCGCGCAGTTCGTCGTCCCGCCGTGGCCCGTGCACGAACCGATGCCTAATCCGGTCGGCGGCGTGGACTGGACGGCCAGCATGTATCCCGCCGTCGGCGTTAGATACACTGCCGTGTAGGTATCGTTCCCCGCAGTGACTGTAATGCCAGGGTTCGTGCTGTAGTCGTTGCCATTCACCTGCCACTTCTGGAAGTTGTTCCCCGAAGCGGCCAAAGGCGCCGTCAGCGTGACGGACGTGCCGGCGTTATACGTCCGTGTCAGCGGCGGGGCTCCCGTGATCCCGTTGGACAGGCCGTTGTTGTCCGCGGGACTGATGGTGATGGAAACTCCGCTGGCCGGATTCTGCGACTGCACGGTCAGTGTGTAACTGTTGAGCGTGTACTCCGCCACCGCCGTCGTGTTACCGACCATCGTGAATGTGATCGCCTTCAGCCCGGCAGTCTGCCCCAGGCCGTTCAGCGTCCACTGCGAGAAAGTGTACCCACCTGGATCCGTCGAGGGGACCGTCAAGTCCACCCTCGTCCCGTTCGGGACGTTCGGCACCCAGTAATTCGTCGTTCCGCCGTCGCCCGCGACCGAAGTGATAACGACCCCGGTCGGCGGTGTCGCCTGCACGTCCAACGTATAACTGTCCGCTGCGTCGTACAACGCCACCGCGGTCGTGGCCGAGGTCATCGTTAACGTGATGGACTTCTGGCCGAAAGGCTGCGCCGTTCCGTTCAGCATCCACTGCGAGAAGGTGTACCCGGTCGGATCCGTCGCCGGGGCGGTCAGGTCCACCATCGTCCCGTAACCGACACCGGAGATCGTGTAGTTTGTCGTGCCGCCGTGGCCCGTGTCCGAACCGATGCTCAGCCCGGTCGGCGGCGTAGATTGGACGGTCAACGTGTAAGTGTTCAGGGTGTACTGCGCCACCACCGTCGAGGCCGCTGCGGGCATCGTGAACGTGATCGCCTTCAGTCCGGCGGGCTGCGCCACGCCGTTGACCGTCCATTGCGTGAAGGTATACAGCCCGGCCGGGTCCGCCGCCGGGGCGACCAGGTTCACGCTCGTCCCGTATCCGAGGCTCGGCACCGTGTAGTTCGTCGCGCCACTGTAGCCGGTGCTCGAACCGATGCTCAGCCCGGTCGGCGGCGTGGACTGAACGCTCAGCGCGTAAGTATTCAGCGTGTACTGCGCCACCGCCGTCGTGGCCGCGGTCACCGTGAACGTGATCGACTTCAGTCCCAAAGCCTGCGCCGTGCCGTTCACCGTCCATTGCGAGAAGGTGTACCCATACGGGTCCGGCGAGGGGGCCTGAAGATTCACGCTCGTACCGTACGAGATCGAGTAACTCGTGTAGTTCGTCGCGCCGCCGTTGCCCGTGCTCGAACCGATAACGATCCCGGCCGCCGGCGTGGACTGCACCGTCAGGGCGTAGGTGTTCAGCGTGTACTGCGCCACAGCCGTCGTGGCCGCTCCGGGCATCGTGAACGTGATGTTCTTCACTCCCGCAGCCTGAGCCGCTCCGTTCACCGTCCATTGCGAGAAGGTGTATCCGGTCGGGTCCGTCGCCGGGGCGACAAGATTCACGTTCGCCCCGTACCGGACACTCGGCACCGTGTAGTTCGTCGTCCCGTTATCGCCGGTGCTCGAACCGATGCTCAGCCCGGTCGGCGGCGTGGACTGCACCGTCAGCGTGCAGGTGTTCAGCGTGTACTGCGCCACCGCCACCGTGCCGGCGGTCATGGTGAACGTGATCGCCTTCTGTCCGGAAGTCTGGGCCGTTCCGTTCACGGTCCACTCCGAGAAGATGTACCCGGTCGGGTCCGTCGCCGGCGCCGTCAGGTCCACGCTCATCCCGTACGCGACGCTCGGCACCGTGTAGTTCGTCGTGCCGGCCTGGCCAGTGTCCGAAGTGATAGCGATCCCGGTCAGCGGCGTGGACTGCACGGTTAACGCAGCAGGCCCCTGGTGCTCGTAGGCGCCCATGTCCACTGCCCCTCCCACGATTCGCGGATTGCCGTCCAGATCCGTCGTCACGCCTGGCGGAACCGCAGCGGTGTTGCCTGTGGCTATACAGGGGCTGCCGGCCTGAAGACGGTAATTGCCTGCGGTAGTCGGCGCGGAAGATGCGGGGACGGCCGTGACGAACAGCGGGTCCGAGGCGATGTTGTCGCCGCCGTCCGTGCCGATGGAAGCGATCCATCCAGCCCCGCTGCCACCGCAACCAGCGATGTCGCTGTAGCTGAACGTTGCGGTGTACGTGTTGTTGTAGACTTCCGCGGTTGTTATCGACGCGCTGTCGCCCCACAGGATGCAGTTCGTGACGGTCGGCGATGAGTAGTCGTCGTTGGACATCCCGCCGCCGTAGCCGCTTGCCGTGTTGCCGCTGAACGTGCAGTTCGTGATTGTCGGCGATGCGTAGTAGTAGCTCCACATCCCGCCGCCGTCGCCTTCGGTTGCCGAGTTGCCGCTGAACGTGCAGTTTGTAACGATCGCAGAGTCGCCAAAGTGGGACATCCCGCCGCCTATATAGGCCGAGTTGCCGCTGAACGTGCAGTTCGTAACGATCGCGACGAAGCCATCGTTGTCCATCCCGCCGCCGCCTGCAGCCGAGTTGCCGATGAACGCGCAGTTCGTAATGGTCGGCCAGATACCCGGATCGACCGAAGAGTTCTCCATCCCGCCGCCCGAGTTGCTTGCTGAGTTCCCGCTGAACGTGCAGTTCGTTATGTTCGACGCGGACCAGCAATCGTTGTCCATCCCGCCGCCGTTGCTGGTTGCCGAGTTGCCGCTGAACGTGCAGTTCGCGACGGTCGTAGAGCAGGAAGTGTTGTACATCCCGCCGCCATAGCCTGCCGAGTTGCCGCTGAACGTGCAGTTCGCGATGTTCGGAGAGCAGGAATAGTTGCACATTCCGCCGCCCGTTTCGGGATGAGAAAGTGTATCCGCGGAAGCGTTCGCATTTCCGCCGGTGATCGTGAAACCGTCCAGAACCGCGGTGCTGTTCAGGCTCAGTCCATTATAAGAGGTGTCGTGATAGAACACGTGGTAGCAGTTGCCCTGGCCCGTCAGGGTCGTGATATTCGTCGTCCAGTTCCGCTGGCTGAGCAACGTCTCGGTGCCGGCGAACCCGCCGTAGATGCTGACGCCGTTGATCATCTCGAAATGCATGCCCTGCGCGCCGATACCGAGACCGTAGTCGTATGTCGGCGCATATGTCCCTGCCGCCACCCAGACCTGGTCGCCGGCCACAGCCTCATTCAGCGCGGACTGGAGCAGGACAAAGGCATTCGTCCACGACGTCCCGTTGTTCGCGCCGGTGGCGTTCCGGTTCACATAAATGATGCCCGTGTACTGCGCCACGGCCGTCGTGGCTCCGTCCACCGTGAACTGGATGGAGGAATTACCCGTCCCATAGCCCTCGCCGTTAACCGACCACTGGACGAAGGCGTCGCCGATCGTGTCCGTACTCGGCGCGTTGAGATACACGGTCGTCCCGTACTGGATACCTGTAACCGTGTAGTTCGTCGTCCCGTTGTACGTGGACCCGGTAATGCTCACGCCGGTCGCCGGCGTGGACTGCACGGTCAGCGTGTAGGTGGGCAGCGTGTACTGCGCCACCGCCGCAGTGCCCGCGGCCATCGTGAACGTGATGGATTTCTGGCCGGCGGCCTGAGCCGTTCCGTTCACCGTCCACTGCGAGAAGATGTACCCGGTCGGGTCCGTCGCCGGGGCCTGCAGGTTCACGCTCGCCCCGGAGGCGATGTTCGGCGCAAAGTACTCCGTCGTCCCGCCCTGGCCGGTGCTCGAAGTAATGCCGATCCCGGCCGGCGGCGTGGACTGCACGTCCAGCGTGAAGCTGTTCGCCGTGTCGTACAACGCCACCGCCGTCGCGTCGGCGGTCATCGGGAACGTGATGGACTTCTGGCCGAAAGGCTGCCGCTTGCCGTCCAGCATCCACTGCGAGAAGGTGTACCCGGTCGGATCCGTCGCCGGGGCCACCAGGTTCACGTTGCCCGTCCCGTACGGGATGCTTGACACCGTGTAGTTCGTCGTCCCGCCGTCGCCTGTGCTCGACGTGATAGCGATCCCGGTCGGCGGGGAGGACTGCACGGTCAGCGTGCAGGTGTTCTTCGTGTACGTCGCGCTCACCGGCGTGTTCTCGCCGGAGGTGATCGTCACGACCTGGGCCGCCGGCGAGGTCCACCCTGGCAGGGTATTGAAGGTCACCACGTGGGGCCCTGGACTAAGGCCTACGGTCGCCCCGCCGCTCCACCAAGTGTTGTTGTCCTCGTCCTCCTGCCACAGCGCGCCGGCCGTCACTGCGGCCGCCGGATTCAGCGTGACGGTGACGCTTCCCGACGCCGCGGACCCATAGACCGCCGTGCAGGTTGCGTTCGACATGAGCGAGTCGGTGAGGGACGTGTCAGTGCCGTACTCGCTTCCGTTGACCAGCCAGTAGAGGAAACTGTTCGCACCGGCCGTCGCCGGCGCCACCAGGTTCACGGTAGTCGTGAGCGGGACGCTCGACAACGTGTAGTTCGTCGTCCCGCCGTGGCCCGTGCTGGATGTGATGGCGATCCCGGTTGCCGGCGTGGACTTCACGGACAATGTCACTGTGGAGGCTGGGGTCTCGTAAAGCGCCCCGTAATTGGGGTTGGAATTAGTGAAGGCCGGTGGCGCTATCGCCGCACTGCTGCTGCACTCGCTCCCGTTCTCTTCCCATTGCACGAAGTTATCGCCCGAGGCGGTGCTGGGCGCGATGAGGTAAATGGGGATGTCGTTCTCAACCGTGCGATAGAACGGCGTCGTGCCGTTGCCGGCCCCGCTATCGTCGGCCGGGCTGAAATACAGGGGGACGCCCGTGCTCCCGAGGCTGGTCGTCACCTGGATCTGGCCGGTCGTCGGCGTATCGAACCATCCTTTTTTGATGATGAAGTTGTCGAGATAAGCGCTGCCGGGGCTGATCGCGACCCCGTTCGCGATTCCGCCGAGGGCGACGATAAGGTAGTTCGAGTTGAATCCGTAGAAGTTCGCGTTGCCGTTGCTGACCGCCCAATCGCCGTTGGCCGGATTATTCACGAACGGGCCGTATCCGTTTTTGCTGAGATAGAGTATCTGATTATTATTGTCGTAAGAGACATAGAGCGTTCCGGACGTCGCCGTGCGCGCAAGGTTGCCGGAGAGGAAGGTCCCGCCCTCGTTCGAACCGGCCCCAGTCACCCCGAAAATGGCGCCGTCGGTCGGGTCATAAGCCACGCAGATCCCGACATTTTCGTCCTGGCCTTCTTGCCCGTAAAGCATCAGCCCCAACTCGGTGGTCCCGGACGCCACCGTGCAGTGCCAATCCACCTGCAGTTGGAAACCGGAGGAATTCTTAAGATCGAGCCGGCGCTGCCGGAGCATTAAGCCTGCTATTTGTCCAGTCGCCGTCGCATTCGATAACAGTTCCAGTCCCTGGGTCTGTTCCTGCACATAGACCTGGGCTGAGTTTTGCTGGACCTGGTACCACCACGGCCCGATTGCGGCGCCGCTGAGGCTGTCGGTGAACAGCGCCCCTGCGCCGCCGTAGACGGCCGTGAAGGTATGGTTCTCGGCCAGCCACAACTGGGCTGTCGCGTCGGCCGTGTACGGCACGCCGTCCACTTGCCAGCAGGTGAAGTTATTGCCGCTTCCATCGGTGGCCGGCGCAGTCGCGAAAATCGGAAAGCCCTGGTCAAGTTTCACCGAGAAGGGGGTCGCGTAGCTTCCAGCCGTCTTCCCATTAACGTCGGGCGTGGGGCCCGAAAACGTGACGGCCACAGTGCCGGCGGCTCCGTTGACCAGCGAATTGACCGTGCCGGTGACGGTCGGCGGGGTGACCATCGTCCCTTCCGTGACTTCGAAGTAGCTGAAATTGGCCTGGCCGCTGGTGACGGCGACCTGCTGGGCCTCAGCTTCGAGCATGACCACGATCCGCGATGCGCCCCACTGTCCATACACCACGCCGGGATACACCCAGTCGCCGTTGCTGCTTGCCGGCAGAAAGTAGCCGTTTATGCTCACGTAGAGCGTGTCAGTCGAGGCGTTGTAGGAGATGTAGAACGTCCCATCGGTCACGTTCGAACTGGGAGATAATTGGTCCTGATCAATCCGGTTGTTGTTGGTCTCAACCCTCGTGTCAAAGTCCTGGCTGGCCGAGGAGCCGCTGTTGTTCTGCCATCTGGTTCGGATCTCGACGTCGTTGCCATTGAGTCCGGTATTCGGCATCAATTGGAGGCCGACACATACTTCCTGATTATTTTGGAGGCCGCTCATGGCGGCGAGGTGCCAGGTCGCCTTGACCTCGAAATTCTGGTTGGCCTCTATTTCGGTCTCGCGCAGGAGATAGTTGCAGCCCCAGCCGGTGGAAGCCGCAGTGGAAGTGAACTGCAGCAGCCCGCCGGTGTCCGTGAGCGTTTCGGCCGAATCTCCCGCGATGGAGTACCAGAAGCTCGCCTGGGAGTTCTCGCTGAAGTTGTCGTACAGCGAGGGCGCGGCGGAGGCCGCCCGGGAAAACCCCGCCAGCAGGAGGACGGCGATTGCAAACAAGCCGGCAACGAACGACCGCGGATGACTCGAGCGACACATTAAGATATCGTCCTTTCCCTGGCAGGAGCGGGGCGCCGCCCGTTCATGCGATGACGAGGCTCTAAGTTGACGGACCTACGTTTTTCAGCGACTCGGATTTGGAAGGCAGGTCTTGTGCGCGCGGTTGTCCTGAACCGCGGTGCAGCGGAGGGTGTTGGGCGGCATGTCGCGGCATCTTCGCCATCGAGGGCCCTGCACTTTGCCGCTAGATGTGCGCCCGGGTCATCCTCAGCCAACGCTGATGAGGTTTATACGCTTCTATATCAATGCTGTCAATAATATAGTTAAGCGAATTTATCATAATTCTCCGGTCGGCCGGCGCGGCTCGCCGGACTACCGATTCCTCCGCCTTGCGGCCTTCGCGCCGGGACCCATCGGTCTGAGCCGGATGAGTATCAAAGTCGCGGATTCGGGAGTAGTGTAACTGGGCACCTCTCGCAATTGGCATGCCTGAAAACGTCCGGATTTCAGGGCTCTCACACGAAGGCATGATTACCGTATATTTCCTAGCCGTTTATCAGGGAAAGCCCTATGCGGTTCCGGCTCCAATCAGCCGATGTGTGGAGAACTCTCGACGCGCCATGTTCAGCAGTTGCAACACTTCATCCGCAAGGGCGGGCAGGGTCCGCTCCGGCGATGGCGAAGCCTGCGTTCCCGGATAGCGGTTTTTCGGCAGCTCGGATTCGGAAAACAGCTCTTGTGCGAGAAGTTGTCCATCGTCCTATTGCGCCGGCGCGGTCGCCTGCATGACCACTCTGCGAAACTCCGGGCCGCGGCACCCTGGGACGAGATTCTCCCATGCGGGAAAATGGCGAAGGATCGCATTCTCTCGAATCGCTCCGTAATCGCCAAAACGGTGACAGGGCGCTTTACGCGAGCGTGTTCTCGACTCTTGCCGGCGCCAAGGTTCGTTCTGCCGACTCGCCACGAAGAGTTGCTCTATGCGGCTTATATCCACCGTCGCGAGACGAGTCGGAATGTTCTTGACTCGAAGCTATCGAAAAGTATAATGCGAATGCTGCCGAGCGCTGCAAACCAGCGGGTGGGCAATGGCGAAGAGGTGGTGACATTCCGCGCAGCACTCTCCGCTGAACCGCGGTCATGAGCCTCAGAGCGCGCAAGAACTCTTTTCCAAATCCGAGCCGCCCAAAAACCGATATCCGGGAACCTGGCGCTTCGTTATCGCAAGAACAGAGCTGTCTCAGCAACGCTCAGCGCCTTGGAGCGCTGTTCAAGGCCGGCAGGCCGCCGAAGATTATTTGACGGGTGTCACATCGTAACGAGTTCGGCAGAAGAAAGGGGCGGATGGCATGAAACGAGAGCCGAACACAGGGGATGTCCGGCATGACTTGCGCGTCGGCCAGGAGGTTGACGGTTTCCGGATCGAGCAGGTTACGCCGCTGCCGGACCTGCGCGCGACGGCGATACGCGCAACGCACCGCGGGTCCGGCGCGCGGATCCTGCACCTCTTCGCCCCGTCCGACACTGAGAACTGCTTCGCTGTGACATTTCCAACCCCGCCGCCCGACGACACAGGAGTCCCGCACATCCTCGAGCACGCGGTGCTCGGCGGATCGAAGAAGTTCCCCGTGCGCGAGCCGTTCTTCGAGATGATCAAGATGAGCGTGGCGACCTTCATCAACGCCATGACCTCGCAGGCATACACGGTCTATCCGGTGGCCAGCACTGTGAAGAAGGACTTCTTCAATCTCGTCGAGGTCTATCTCGACGCCGTCTTCCAGCCCCAACTGACGGAGGACATCTTCCGCCGCGAGGGGCACCACCTCAAGCTGGAAAACAACGCCGACCTCGGCTCGCCGCTCCAGGTGTCGGGGATCGTCTATAGCGAGATGAAGGGCGCCTACTCCATGCCGGAGGCGCTGATGTGGAAACTGGCCGGGTGCGGCCTCTTCCCCGACACGCCGCTCGGCCGCGACTCGGGCGGCGACCCCGAGCACATTCCCGACCTGACCTGCGAGCAGTTCCGGCGCTTCCACCGGGACCTGTACCATCCCGGCAACGGTCTGTTCTTCATTTACGGCGATATCCCGACCGTCGAGCACCTGCGCTTCCTGGCGCCGGTCCTGGACGGCTTCGAGCGCCGCGACGCGCGCGTCGCCACGCCGCGCCAGCCGCGCTGGACCGAGCCGCGGCGCATCGAGAAGGACTACCCGATCGGCGCGGGCGAGGACGCCGCCGGGCGCGCCTTCTTCACGCTCAACTGGGTCGTCGGCGACGCGCTCGACCCTGCGCTGGTCACCGACTGGAAGGTGCTCTCCGCCCTGCTGCTCTGGAACGAGGCGGCGCCGCTGAGGAAGGCGCTGATTGACTCGAAGCTGGGCGCCGATGTGTTCTTTGCCGGCGCGTGGAGCGGGGCTTACGAAGAGGAATTCCACGTCGGCCTCAAAGGCAGCGAAGCGGACCGGGCCGACGCCTTCGAGCGGGTGGTGATCGAGATCCTGGAACGGCTGGCCGCCGAAACGTTCGCGTCCGAGCGAGTCGAGGCGGCCTTCCAGCAGCTCGCCTATGAAACCCTTGAAGTGAAAACCCTGTTTCCGCTGCATCTGCTTTTTGCTGCCAATGGCGCGTGGCCGTTCAACGGCGACCCGCTGACCTTCCTGAGCGCGCGGAAGCAACTCGAGGCCTGTCACGCCCGCTACGCCACCGATCCGCAAAGGTTCAATCGCCTTATTCGCGACGGCTTGCTGAACAACCCGCACCGCCTGCGCGTCGTCCTGCGGCCGGACCGCAAAACGGAAGCGCGCGCCGACGCCGCGTTCGCAGCGCGAATGGCCGAACAGCGCGCCCGCTTCAACGCCGAGCAGATCGCCGCCATCGCAAGGTCCGCGGAAGCTCTGGCGGCGGCGCAGGGCGTGCCCAACTCGCCGGAGGCGCTGGCCAAGCTGCCGCAACTCAGGACGGCCGACTTGCCGGCGCGGCCGCGGCGCATCCCTACCGAGATCGGGCAGGTCGCCGGCATGACCGTGCTGCGCAACGACGTCTTTACCAACGGCGTCAATTACCTGGATATCGCCGTGGACCTTGCCGGGTTGCCGGTCGAACTGTACCGCTGGCTTCCCGGATTTGATGCAGCAGTCGAGAAGATGGGCGCTGCCGGTCAGGACTTCGCCCGCATCGCGGAACGCCGCGCGGCTTGCACTGGCGGGCTGTGGTCAAGGGCCAATGTCTGGCGCCATGCCACCGATCCGACGAGGACCCTGCGCCGGTACCGCTTCGGGTTCAAAAGCCTGGACAGCCAGGCGGAGAACGCGCTGAGGCTCCTGGGCGACTTGATCTTTGCTGTGGATCCGCGCGACCATGACCGCTTGCATGATGTGATGACCCAGACCCGGGCCTGGTACCGTGCGACGCTGGTCAACGACGGGTTCTGGACCGCCCGTCGCCAGGCCGCCCGCGGGCTCAGCCCTGCCGCGGCCCTCGACCACCTCTTTGTCAGCCCGGACGCCCTGCGCTTCGTCGAAGATTTGACGGGCAGGTTCGATCAGCGCGCTGACGAGATCATGCAGAACGTCGAACGCATCCGTGATTTTCTGGCCGGCAGCGCCCGCTGGACTGTGAGCTTCACCGGCAGCGATGCGGTCTTTCGCACTCTCACACAGACCCTGGAGAGTTGGGGCTTGCGCCGGCGCCGTGAAGCCATCCCGGACGCGCTCCCGCCCTTTGAGCCATACACCACACCGCCGCGTGAAGGATTGGCCGGCCCGATGAAGATAGCGCATTGCGTGAAGGCCATGCCGGCGCCGCATCTGGCGCACCCCGACGTGCCGTTGTTCCAACTCGGAGTATATCTGGCCGTCTTCGACTATTTCCTCCCAGAGATACGTTTCAAAGGAAACGCCTACGGCGCCAACGCCCGGTACGATGACGCCCTTGGCACGCTCAGCCTAGGCAGTTCGCAGGATCCCAACATCGTCGAGACGCTGGCGATCTTCGATCGCCTCAGCGACTACATCGCCGCCCAGCAGTGGAATCAGGCCGACATTGACCGCGCGGTCATCGGCAGAGCCAAGGAGGCCGTGACGCCGATCCGCCCCGCCTGGGCCACCGACACGGCGCTGGTGCGTCATCTCCGCGGTGACAGCGACGAACTGCGCGAGGCGCGGTATGCCGCCACGTTGCGGGCCACGCCGGAGTCGGTCAAGGAGACGATGCTGCGCGTGCTGGATGCCAACGAGCCCCGTTCGGCCATCTGCGTGGTCAGCAGCCGGGAAAAATTAAACGAGGCCAATGAACGGCTTGGAGACCAACGCCTCACGGTCTCCGACATTCTGGTTTGAGCGGATACCTGCGGAGGTGTTGACTTTTCAGCCTTAAGATGCGGACAGTTGCACGGCCCCCGAGCTTGATTTCGAGACGCCATTTCGTTACTCTGCCGGCGAAGTTTCGGCAGCCTGGCGGCCTTTGACGCAAGGACCCGGAGGAAGCTGTGAAAAACCCGTGGAAGATCGGAATCCTGGTGGACTGCTTGAAGCTGGGCCTCACGGAGGGCGTCCGCAAGGTCGCGGAACTCGGGGCGGACGGCTTTCAGATGTTCGTGACGGGCGGCGAGGCGTTCCCCGACAATTTCCCGCCGCAGAAGCGGCGCGAGTTCAAGAAGATGGCGGACGACCTCGGGCTGGAAATTCCGGCGCTCTGCGCGGACTTCGACTGGATACGCGGTTTCACGGATGCGGAATTCAACAAAATCAACATCCCTCGGATCAAGAAGTGCGTGGACCTGGCCGTGGACCTCGACACGCGCGTTGTGACCATGCACATCGGCCGGCTGCCCGACGACAAGGCGCATCCGGTTTACCAGGAGGCGCTGCGCACGGCGACGCTGCTGGCCGAGTACGCCGCGGCGCGGCGCGTGACGCTCTGCACCGAGACCGGCCCGGAAGCGCCGGCGCGGCTGCTGGAGTTCCTCCGCCAGGCGCCGGACAAAGGCCTTGGCGTGAACTACGATCCGGCGAACCTGGTCATGTGCGGGCCGTTCGATCACATCGGCGGAGTGGGCCTGCTCAAGGATTACATCCGCCATACGCATGCGAAGGACGGCGTCTGCCTCGGACCGGGGGACTGGCGGGAACTGCCGCTCGGGGAAGGCGGCGTCGTCTTCCCCTACTACCTGGCCGCGCTGAAGGCCGCCGGCTATGCGGGCTATCTGACCATCGAGCGCGAGGCGGGCCAGGACCGCGTTGCGGACATTTCGCGAGCGGTGGAGTTCCTGCGCCGGCAGTGCCAGGCCGAACTGCCTGTCCTCAAAGCGTGACCGCAAAGCCTGGGCAATACCACGGAAGACACGGAAGCTGCTTTATACTGAAGCTAATCCCCCGGCCTTTTCCGTGTATTCCGTGTAATCCGTGGTTACACATTCCGCGGAACGATTCGACGTGCTACTTCGTCGCGCCCTGCTCCGGCGCGGCGGCGGCCGCTTCGCGGACGTTCAATTCCAGTTCGTCGCTGAACGTCTTGACCGGTCCGCTGGCGGTCTGTGCGGGGCCGAGCACCTCGCCTGCGCCGTCCTCCGAAACTCGAATGACGGCCGTGACGACCGTGCGCCCGGCTTTGCGCGCCGTGAAGACCGCGTTCTTGTCCATGTCGCCGACCGCCGGGTCGCTCACCGTCCATGCGGCCTTCTCGGTCTCTTCGGTCATGGACGGTATCGCCCACGCGGCCATCGCGCGCAACTGAAGACGCTCGCCGACCTGCAAAGTCACGGGACCCTTATCCTTGGCCGACGCCTCCTTCGAATACGCGCGAATGAAAAGCTGTATGACCTTATGCTCGCCGCCGCCGGTGACCATCGGCTTCTTCTCCGAGCAACCGCCGAACGTCATCGAGAGCGACACTGCCAGCAGGCCCGCCATCGCCGGGCGAATCGAGCGAGACGCAAACATCTTTCCTCTCCTTTCAGAATCACTCCGGACGCCGCCATTATGCCAGCGCAGTCCCGGTGCCGCAACTTGGGATGTCGTTGGATTCCGAAGGGAACAAGACAGCGGATATCGAGGTCAGCCGTCAGGTCAATCGCGCACCCACCGGACGTACGCCACCCGGCTCAGCCAAAGCAGGCCGATGACTTCGATAAAGAGCAGGCACAGGAACACTGACCACTGCAAATTGAAACGCTCTGCGTCCAAGCCCATGAAATGATCGAACAAGCCCATTGGCCCGATGAACGCAATGAGGCTCAGGACTCCGCCGGCCGCCCAAGCGGTCACGGCCCGATCAAGAAGCACGCTGCACAGCACGGCCGAGGCGAACATCAGGAAGGCCACCGCCAGCATCATGCACGTATCCGGGGTGATGCCTTTGTACCAGGGGTCCGGCAAGAGCCAGCAGGAAACGATCAAGTACAAAATCACTGCGATCACCAGTGTCAGGACCGGCATGATGATTTTTGCATTCCAGATCGTACTGCGACGCACGGCTCGTTCTGCGATAAATGCTGAAGTCCCTTTTGCCCGCTCGCCCGCAAAAAGGCCGGCGCCGAGGGAAAGTGCGAGCAGTGTGAGACCGATAATTGCCGACTCGTCCCATACGCTTGTTGGAAGCCTGCAATACGAGGCCGTCGAATATGAGGCCGACGGCCACACCAGCGTCAGCACCAGCAGCCACCACGACTCGCGCCACTCTTTCCAGACGAGCGCCGCGAACGGCGACCGAAAGGATTCTCCGCTCATGGCAGCACCTTTCGCTTCGATGTCCCGTCGCGGTTCACGACCCAGACGGAATAGTCCTCCGCCAGTGGCATGACTTCCAATTCTTTGTCCTTCCAGCGCAGAACAGAATCGACGAGCAACTCGTCATCTCCGAGCCACTGCGACTCGCGCCACCCTTGCGCAGGCTTCCAGACAGGCCTGGAGCGCTTGGTGGCAACATCCGTGACCACTGATTCCAACTCCCCGGCAGGACTTGTGTTATTCGCCCACAACCGCACCATGGTCGTCAGAAGGTATTTGCCGGAAGGCGAGAGCGAGGCAATGCGCTCGTCAGTAATCGCGCCGCGCACGGACGTGTGAAGCAACTCGAATTTCCGCGTCGCCAGGCTCCACAGTCCTATGCGCGTGCTATCTCCCATCAGTATTGCCTGACTATCCGGGGTGAAGCCGCCTATAATCCGAATTCCCTTCTCTCCTTCGTTCGACGAAAGTTCTCTGTCAATGTCACATGTCTCGCCCGTTTCGAGGGAGCAGAGAAGACTTCGCTGGCCCCCGTGCGGAAAATCCTCCCACCAATACAGCAGCGCCCAGCGTCCGTCGAGCGAGATCGCGGAAAGGGAAGAGTGTCCCAGGTCTTTATGCCATCGCGGGCGGACGACCGATGCCTCGGCTGCGTCGGGCCGGTAGCCGTGGAACGCGCCTCCTCCATTATGGAGATAGCCAAAGGTCCAAATGCCGCCGCCCGTGGCGCGGGCGCCGATAAATCCCGAGAACTCGTCGCCTGCCCTGGCTTCCCTGTTGTCTGAGCAGACCCTTTCTGCGCCCGTGTGAATGTCCTTGAACACGATTCCATGCCCCTCGCGGAACGCCACAGTGTGGTCATCCCACCAGCAACAAAGCCAGTATTTAAGCTCGACGGATGAAGGGAGCTTATTGACGGACGAAGGGACTGACCGGAGTACCTTTATTTTGCCTGTGGCAGCATCGGCCCAGCACAGTTTCCCGGAACCGCTGGACAATCTCGGGAAGTAGTGCGTAAAAAGAGGCGGGCACGCCCAATCGTCGCTCATGTAGAAGATAAACTTCGAGCCGTCCGGCGACCATATCCCGTCACTACGAAGGCCGTTCTCGTGGAAGCGTGACAATTGGATCGTTCGAGAGTTTTCCGTGTCCAGGATATATACTCCATCCCTCAACCAACCCTGCAGCCAGCCGTAACGGCATAAGGCGTATCGCCCCGCAGGCGAGGGGTTGAAAGGGTGCCACAGCGTCGGCAATGCGGGACGGGCTGCCGTGACCAGGAAGTATCCGGCGACGGACGGCACTGCCGAAACTATGACGAAAATGAAGACCGCCGCGGCCGCGCGCCGGACATGCCGCAGGAATCCTCTGGGCGTCGCCGTCCAAAGCCACCGGGCGCACAGAAGCAGAATGCCTTGCGCCAAACCGACGGACACAAAGAGCGCAAACCATCGCGCCCGAAGAGCGCTGGAAAATTCATACTGCACCACCGCAAAAAAGAGTTTGCCCATCCATGCCGTCCAAAGCACCAGGCACGGGCCGAAGATCGCCGTCTGAATGAGGGCCATCATCGCAGTCCCCGACCACGCGGCCACGCATGCGGACGTCAAAGAAAGAAGAAGCATTCCAAAGGTGAAGGAAACGTACAGGTAATATCTGAAGTATTGGTCGTACGCCAATGACTGCCCGCTCCAGTCCACTGCCGGCATGCCCCCGGCCGTCAGAAGTTGGGCGATCCAAAGCAGTCCAGCTATCACGCCGATCTTTACCCAGAATCGAAACCGGCGAGAGACCGGCAGCGCGCCCGCGAACGACTCGGTATCCGTTTCGCGCTCTCCCGCGAACGCGTTCGCCCCCAGCATCGCGGCCATGCCGCCCCACAGGGTCGGGATAAGGAGCCATAAGTCTGCTCGCAGATCACTTCTGGCCGGGGCCAAGCGCACGGCGACCACCGCCGCCAGGGACAGCGCCAGCAGCGCGGCCCAGATGAGCCTCTGCTCGCGCCACTCCTTCCAGACCAGTGCACGGAAAGGCGAGCTGCGGCGGCCCGGTTCGGCGAGCCGGCCGCCCTGCCCCTGCGCGGCCGGCCGCGCCATCGCGTATCCGGACTGGCTCATGCGCGTTTCCTTTCGTCAGCGGCGGACTCGCCCGCGGGTTTCCCGACCAGCGCGACGAAGATTTCCTCCAGCGTCATGTCGCGCGTCACGATCTGCGCGCCGGGCAGCGACGATTGAAGCTGCGGGATCGTCTCCGGCCCGAATTTCTCGAATACCATCAGCCACTCGCGCGGCTCTTTATGGAGCGACAGGACGCCGGGCATATTGAAGGCCGTGGGTGCGCCGTTCGTAAACGTGATCTTCAGCTCGCGGAACCGCGCCTTGAGCGTATCCGTGTCCTCGACGAGCCCGATGCGGCTCTCCTCCATCAGCGCCACGCGGTCGGCCACGCGCTCGATGTCCTGCAGGAGATGCGACGAGATGAGCACGGTCCGGCCCTCGTCGGCGGCGACGCTGACGATGCTCTCGAGGAACTCCTTGCGCACCACCGCGTCGAGCCCATCGGTCGGCTCGTCGAGGACCAGCAGCCGCGGCTCGTGCGCCAGCGCCAGCGTAAGGGCCACCTTGGCCACCATCCCGCGCGAGAGTTCCCTGATCCGCTTCGACGGGTCAAGGTCGAATTTCCGGATCAGATCGGCGCACGACTTCTCGTTCCAGGTCGGATAGAATGACGCGGTGAACCGGGCGACCTCGGCGATTGTCATCCAGCGGTACATGTGGTGCGCCTCGGGAACGTAGCCGACGCGAGCGCGGATGGCGACGTGCTGCTTCGCCGAGTCGAACCCGAGCACGGTCGCGCCGCCGGAGGTGATCGGCGTCAGCCCGAGGAGCATTCGGATCAGGCTGCTCTTCCCCGCGCCGTTGCGGCCCATGAGCGCGAAGATTTTCCCCGGCGGCACCTCCAGGCTGACCTCGGAGACGGCCGTCTGCTTCCCGTAGCGCTTCGTCAGCTTCTCGATCCGGATCACCGCGTCGTCCATGGTCTTCTCCTGCTAAGACGTTTTTTGCCACGGATTTCACGGATTGCACGGATTAAAGGCAAGACGAAAACAAGCAACCGCCTGCTTAGACATTCCTCAAGCCGGTAATCCGTGTCCATCCGCGCAATCCGTGGCAAAGCCTTTTCTTTTTGGTTCATTCCAGCAGCGGCCGCGCGCCGGTGCCATCGCGATTGATAACTACTGGCATCCAGCCGTAATTCTCTGACAGCAAATGGTCTTCTCCCAGCCACCGAAGGTTTTGGTACCATGCTCTCGAAGCTTCATCAACGGCTTGGGAACTCCCATTGTGCAGATCAACAACGACATATCTTGACGTCGCGCCGGGCTTGCCGACCGTGGCTGTGTTTACACATCCCACGAGGGCGAATCCTCCTGCGGGAGACAGCATGGCGCCATAAATTCCCCGGCCGCTTGCCTGGGGCATTGGAATCCGGCGCAGGTCATGGGTGTCGGCGTTGAACAGACCGACTTCGGAATCCCTATATAAAAGAATCTGATGGCCGACGGGAAGAAAACCCTGCACGTGCCACGAGGACGGAATCGCGCCTTCTTCGTCCGCATTCTCGGAAACGAGCAATATCGCCTTGGCCCGATCAACCGTAGGCGCGAGATACCACGATCCTTGCTGCTGGCCGGCTTGCCTGATGGTCTGCTGGAGCAGCCACTGACCGTCGTTGCTGGCATCAATTCTGGACGGCGTCCCGCTGATGTCGCGCAGCATCAGGCATTCGGCTTCCAGAAGTTCCGGGGCGTAACGGAGGAAACGGAGTTCTCCTTTTGGTGATACGACCTTTGGCACAGCGAAGATGCCTGAGCGAGTGACGCACAACGGAAACGGATTCTCGAGCGAAGCATTGGAGAACGCGGTCGGCATCTTGCATTGCCGGAGCTCGTGACGTTCGATGTCTGCGAAAAAAATGTCCTGAGCTTTCTGGAAGGCAAACAGCTGGTCGCCATACCAGCCGAGCAGCAGCGCGGTGTCTGAAGGAATCTGCGACAAACTCGGGCAAAGCTCGTCGAGAATGTGCTTCTCGCCGGATCGGGCGTTCACAACGAAGTACGTTAACTTCGCTTCTTCGTCCGACAATACGTCTACTTCTATCATGACGAATTGGTTTCCGGACGGTGACCAGTTGCAGTCCAGCGATCTTACGCTGCTATTTCGATATCGGTCGAGCCAATGCGCGCAGCCTGAGTCAACGTCCACGAGAGCGGCTCGGAGCATGTACCATTTCGTGTAATGAACAAAAACATTGTAAGTCACGTAACGGCCATCAGGCGAGAGGGATGCGACGTTGGCCACTGCGCCGTGACCTTCCAGAAAAAAGCTCAGCGGCGCGAGGAAAATTACGTAGATATATGCCGCCGCCAGCGGAGCCGCGACATAGCCGGCCATCAACGTCGCAGCCACCGATGCCGTGCGCAAAGAGCTTCGTAACGTCCTCTCCGCCCGAACCCACATTCGCCAGGCCGCAATGAAAATTGTCCCAATCATCAGTGTGGGGAGCAGCACAGCCAGGATATCCTTGAGCAGTTTCGGGCCGATGGAGAAAGATTGAAAAAGCTCCGTCGCATAAACATAGGCCCAGCATGCTGCGATGACCGGCATTGCGGCCAGGATCGTGGCGATCACGCTGCCGCCGAACGAAGCTATCAACGCCGGAACGATTGCAAGGACGATCACGACCGCGGTGAGCTCAAGGAACGGCGTCCCACCCCTCTCGGTTAGGAGTTTGTGGAAATCCACGATCGGCTGCCGTCCAATATGGACGAGCGCCGTTGCGCCGAGCGGGATCAATGCTGCAAGGACGAGGAAAAGGACAAACCCGAGCTTCACCCGGAATAGCTTGCCCCGCGAGCAGGGAATCGTCTCAAGGAACAGATCGGTGTCGTCGTCGCGTTCGCCGGCGAAGGCGTTTGCCGAGAGAACGAGGACGCCGATGACTCCCATCAAAAGCGCACAGATACATAGGAATCCATACGCGTTATCCCTGGTCTGATACAAGGCATAGTTAGAGCGGTCGGGTGAAACCACGACGGCCGCCCCTGCCAGCAAGGCGTACACCAGCCCCGCCAGCGAAAGGAAAATCCACCTCTGCTGGCGCCACTCCTTCCAGACCAGCGCGCGGAAGGGAGAACTGCGGTGAGAGACTTGCATCGTCGCGTGCTCAATGCTTTGAATGGCCTGCACCTTGCACCCTCCAAATCACCGCCCATCCGGTGATCGTTACCCGGCTCTCATTTTTCCTTCGTCTTTGCGCGCGCGTAGGCATCGGCGAGCGCGCGCTCGATCTCCTCGCGGAGTTCCGCGCCGGGGATGCCGGCGCGGCGGGCTTCGGCGGCGATGTCTTCGAGTTTCGCGCGGATGTCCTCGCGACGGCCGTTCCGGCAGAGCTTCGCCGCGTTCTCGGACACGAAAACGCCCAGGCCCCGGCGCGTGGTGACGATCCCCTCGCGCTCGAGGTCGCGGTAGGCCCTGGCCACGGTGTTGGGATTGATGAGCGCCTGCGCGGCCATCTGGCGGACTGAGGGGATCATTTCGCCCGGCGCGCATGCCCCGCGCGCGATGACGGATTTCACCTCGTCCACGATCTGCTGGAAGACCGGCACGCTCAGGCTGGGGTCAACTCGGATGTTCATTGCGCCCTCCACTGTACTACCGTAATAATACACTACGATTTCGCCCGTGTCAAGGAAAAACCTGGTTTGACAGCGACTCGTTCAGCGGGTATTTTTACGTACTCGTAAACCGCGTCCCAAGGGCTTTCGGAGACCGCAAGTCATGGAACGACGCATCGCGTACCTGGGCGACAGCTCTTTGCCGGGGCCGGCAAGCTACCTGGCCGGCATCATGACGCATTTCCGCCTGCCCTTCGTCTACGTTCCGTCGTCTGAGCCTCCGCCGGAGGCGGTTTTCGAAGAGGCGATCGGTCTCTATGTCCTGAGCGACTATGCCGCCGAGAGGTTCACCGCCGCGGCCATGGAGCGCCTCTGCGGCCGCGTCCGCGACGGCGCCGGGCTGCTGATGCTGGGCGGCTGGGAAAGCTACCACGGCCTCGGCGGCAATTATGACGCGACGCCGCTGGCCGATCTGCTGCCGGTGGTCATGTCGAACGCCGACGACCGCCGGAACTGCTCGCAGTTGGTCCTCGTCCGCAAGCGCGCGGAACATCCGATCACGGCGGCGCTGCCTTTCGACACGCCGCCCTCGATCGGCGGCTATAACGAGTTCCGGGCGCGCCCTTCCGGCAAGGTGCTGCTGGAAGGCGACCGCTATCGCATTACGCTCAAGGGCGATCAACCGCAGCTCGCGCCGGAGACGCGTTTCCCGTTGCTGGTGGTCGAGGAGCGGAAACGCGGCCCGTGCGGCGCCGGGCGCAGCGCGTGCCTGGCCACCGACGTTGCGCCGCACTGGGTCGGCGGCTTCGTGGACTGGGGCGATAAACGCCTCACCGTGAAGTTCAACGGCGATTTCATCGAAGTGGGCGCCTGGTATGCGGCGTTCTTCCGCAACCTTCTCGTGTGGTGCCTGGGCTGAGCGAATTTGCGCGTGCACGCCCTTATGCAGAGCACATTAGCCGCGCCAACGGCTGCGCGGCTGGTGCATGAATAGAAAATGCGCGCCGGGCGCGCATTTTCTTAGGAGATCAGAAAGGAAACGATGAAAGGGAAAGCGATTATCGGACAATCCGGCGGCCCGACCAGCGTTATCAACGCCAGCCTGGTGGGCGCGGTCGAGGCGGCGCGGGCCGCCCGGGATATCACCGGGATCTACGGGATGCGTTTTGCCATCGAGGGGTTCCTTCAGGATGTCCTGGTGGATCTGGGCGCGCAGTCGCCGGCGACGCTGCGCAGGCTCAAGGCCACTCCTTCGAGCGGGCTGGGCTCGTCGCGCCACAAGCTCAAGGAAGAGGAACTGCCGCGAGTCCTTGAGCTGCTCAAGAAACACGACATCCGTTACTTCTTCCTCATCGGCGGCAACGACACGATGGACACCATCCATCGCGTCGAGGCTTTCTGCCGGCGGGAAGGATACGAACTGCGCGGAGTGGGCATCCCCAAGACCGTGGACAACGACCTCTTCGGCACCGATCACACGCCGGGTTACGGAAGCGCGGCAACGTATGTCGCGCGGTCCGTCGCGCAGGCCGGCTTGCTCGCCCGCGACATGCAGAAGGTGGACAAGTTCGTGGTCTTCCAGACCGTGGGCCGCGACGCGGGCTGGCTGGCCGCGTCGGCCGCTCTGGCGAAAAATGACGAGTCGCAGGCGCCGCACCTCATCTACACGCCGGAGAAGCCCTTCGATCGAAACCGCTGCCTCGCCGACGTGGAAGGCTGCATCGGCCGATACGGCTTCTGCTCGATCGTCTGCGGCGAAGGAACGAAATACGCCGACGGCACCCCCGTTTCCGCGACGACGGCTCAGGACGGGTTTGCGAACGTCGAGTTCGGCGCGATGGGCGGCGGCAGCGCGGCGATGCGCATCCACCGCATGATCTCCGACGCGCTCAAAGTGCGGGGCGAATTCCAGGTGCCGGAGTCGCTGCAGATGTGCGCCTCGGACCGCGTCAGTCCGCTCGACGTGGCGGAAGCGTATAGGTGCGGCCGCGAAGCGGTGCGCCTGGCGGTGAAGGGCACGACGGGCGTCATGGTCGCGCTGGTGCGGCCGGCCGGAAAATACCGCACGACGCTCGGCACGGCGCCGCTCGCCGACGTGGCCGCGCGGGCCAAGCCGATGCCGCAGGATTTCATGAACGCGGAAGGCAACTTCCCGACGCGGGCGTTTCTCGACTACGCGCGCCCGCTCGTCGGCGAGGTCGGCGATTTCGCCACACTGCGGATGGAGGCGCCCAGGAAACAAGGTCGCGCTGCCGGAAAGGCCGGACGAACTGTCGCCCGGGGTTCCCGCCGCGCTGAAAAAAGGAGCAGCCGATGAATCGCGAGAATAAAGCTTACGCGAAGTTCGCTCTGAGCCGCGAGATGATGGAGACGGCGGGCATAATCGAGCGCTTCAATTTCAGCCGCGCTCCCGAGGCGGAAAAGGCCATTGGGCAGCGGAAGAAGGTCTTCTTCACCGGCGAGGGATCGAGCCGCATTTTTCCCGCCAAGCAGTTCATCTACCAGGCGCTGCGGCGCCGCGCCGGCCTTCACGCCGCCACGGACGGGTCGCGCCAGGCCGCCGAATACGACCTCTCCGATTTTGCCGTCTTCGCCGCCTCCAATTCCGGCCAGACCAAGGAAGTGGTGCATCTCCTGCGCGACCTGAAGGCGCGCGGCCATGCGGCGCTTTTCTCGCTCTCGGCGTTCGCCGACACGCCTTTGGGCCAGGCCAGCACCGTCGCGTACGTCCTCTCCTGCGGCAAGGAAGGCGCCACCGCCGCCACCAAGAGCGTGGTCGAGCAGACCCTGTTCTACCACGCCATTCTGGACCGCGTGACGGGCGCCAACGCCCTGCCGCGACGGGCCAAAGAGCTGGCCGAGAAATTCTCCCGCGCGCTTTCGCTCACGATTCCGCCGGCCATCATCCAGAAACTCACCGCCGCCGACGTCATCCACTGGTCGGGTCGGAACACGGGCGCCGCCGAGGAACTGACGCTCAAGACCAACGAGATCACGCGCAAGCGTTCCGCGTACCTGGAAGGCACCTACGCCGTCCACGGCATCGAGGAAGTGATGAGCCGAAAGGACGCCGTCATCGTGCTGGATCCGTTCGAGGCCGAGGAGGAGAAGTTCGAAGAGGTGCTCGTCAAAGGGGTCGGGCTGACGGTGGTGGCCATCGCCTCGCGCGACACGCGCTTTCCGACGATCCGGGTCCCGTCGGCCGATGCGCTCGACCACTACGTCCATCTGGCCGCCGGCTGGAATCTGCTCGTCGAGATCGGCCTGGCGCTGGGCGTGAACCTGGACAAGGCCGAGCGTGCGCGCAAGGTGGGCAACGTGCTTGTCGAGTGAAGAAACTGCGGGAGAACAATAAACCGCGCCGCGCCTGTGGCGTGTTCACGCCATCCGGCCGCCGGCGAGGGGTATGCCAACCCTCACCGCGGACCTCCCAACAGGCCGAGGATGTAGGTACGGTAAACGGTCACGTCTTTGGAATCCGCCGCGTCGAAGAAATCCTGGTTGCGCTTCTGCAGGTCGAGAATCTTGTCGCACGCGGCGATCATCTCGGTGGCGATGTCCCGCGTAAGGCCGATCGTCCTGGCGCGCACGTACGCCAACTGGAGGTTCGTTTCGTACTGACGCAGTTGGTCCATGATCGGCTTGGCGCGCAGGGCGAACCGGTCCATCGGCTCATAGACGGCGAATTGCTTGCTCTGCGGCGACACCAGGGCGGCGAGTTCCTGCGGAGTCTCCGCCATCCCGGCTATGGCCTGGAGCGCTACGCCCTCCTCTGCGGTGATCACCACGGGCCTTCCCACCGGGCAGACCTGGCGCACGGTGAAAGGAGTCTTGCTCGCGGTGTACTTCGCCTTGGCCGCCGTGGCGTCCTTATCGCTCATCACTTCGATCTTGCCGCTGACGGTGAGGGCCACGGCGCCGAGGGTCTTGTCGGCCATCGCCTCCGCGAGTTCCTCGGGAAACTTCGATCCCTCAGCGTACGTGCGGAACGAGGCGGCGAAGCTGGCAAGGAACTTGTCGTGGAGGTCGCTGAACTTGTCGTTGGCGCCGGCGCTCTTGATGTTCGACCCGTCCGAGTTGATCGGGATAGACGCGCCCATTTTCGAGCGGGGCGACATCACGATCGCCTCGCAGGAGAGGCAGATCAACGCGCCGGCGGACATGGCCCATTTGTTCTCGCCGTTCACGTAGGATACGCATTTGATGTTGTGCCGGCGCAGGGATTGGATCGCGTTGCATAACTCCTGGGCGATCGAGATGACCCCGCCGGGCGTGTCCACGATGACGACGACGCAGGCCGGCTTGTTCTTGATCGCATAGGCGACTCCGCTGCTGAAGTGACGCACCGCCGGGCGGGAAGTGATGTCCCCCGTGACCGGGATGAACATGATGGTGTCCTTCAGGTCAACCTTTTCCGCGTTCTCCTCATAATCGTCGAGGATGATGAACTTGAGCTTGCCGGCGACGTCGGAAACCGCGTTGGCGGGAAAGCTGTCGTAGTCCGCGGCGGGCACGCTGACGAGCTTGCCGTCGGTCCCCTTGAGCGTCATCTGATCGCCGTTGCCGGCGTTGATGCTGGAGTAGATGATCTCGCCGGTCTTCCTGTTCTTATAGGCGTGGACCGTCGGATCGGCCGTGGCGTTGAGCGAGACGAGTTCGATTTTCTCCTTGGTTTTCTTGTTAACCATGATCGTGCAGCCGACGCGCGCGGCATTTTCGGCCTGGAGCCAATCGTCGAGGAAAGTGGTCGTCGGCTCCTCTGCGGCAGCCGCGGCGCTCACCAGGAAGGCCAGCGCAAACGCCCGAAAGCAACGACGCATGCCCGCGTTCATCGTTGCGGTCCTCCAGAAAAGAGGGCTTACCACGTCAGATTATGGCGCTGGCACAGAGTCTTGTCAAGCAAATACGGGAAACGGAACGAGGCGACGGAACGCTTGCAACGCGGAGGGAATTGAGCAAGAATAGATTCTGCATTCGCTTTTCGCCGTTGCAGCGAGAGAGGATATTCATGCGGAAACCGACGGTACTGATGACGCTGGCGCTCGTGGGCCTGATGTGCGTGGCGGCAAAGAAGTCGCCGGAGAAGGCGACGTTCGACGACTATGCCGACCGGATCGTGGCGGGCGACGCGCTGACCGAGGAGGAAATGGCGCAGGCGCGGAAAGGCTTCAGCACGCAATTGATCCGGCCCGACCGGCTGGACTTCGGCCAGAACGCGCGCTATCGGATCGCGGAGATTCAGCTCAGCCACGGCAAAGCCCGCGAGGCGATCTCCACGCTGCGCGAGGTCGCCGCCGCGCAGCCCAAACCCGACGAGACGATCTGGGTGACGCGGTTCAACATCGCTGAGATCCTCGACGTCGCCCTCCACGACGCCGACCAGGCTGCCGCGGAGTTCCAACAGGTCGAGGGAAACCTGCAACCGCTCGCGCAACGCGAGACGCTCGACATGATCGAGAGCGATCCAAGTCGCTTCGGCCAGGCGGTTTCCATGATCCAGAAGGCCGCTGTCGAGACGAAGGAGAAAGGCGCTCGTTGGGCGTTGCTGACCCGGCTCGGAAACCTGTATCGTCGCACGCAGCAGGATGACAAGGCGCTGGAGGTTTTCCAACAGGTCGCCAAAGAGGCCACGCCCGAGCAGATCGAGCGCCTTCGCCAGGAGGCCGTCGCGCAGGTCGAGGCGGCGGCGAAACAGATCCGGCGCCTCCGCGACGACAACCGCGACGATGAAGCGGACGATGTCGAGCAGGGCGTCGTGCGCCAATGCAACGCACTGCGCATCCAGGGTCGCGACGACGAGGCTGATGCGATGCAGGCCGCGCTCGACAAGCTGGACGAGGAGTTGAAAGAGCAGGGTCCGCCCGCCGGCGCATGAACAGTTCGCCGCCGTGCAGGCGGCGGACAACCGAAAAATTCCTTGACAACGGCAGTGCGGCTATGTACCCTCATGGATACTTATGACTGTCCTTCGGAGGACGGTCAAAATCGGAGTCCGCTGTCATTTTGGAAAAAGGAGGCGCCGCTATGCGTAAGCTCGTAACGGCTGCAGCCGCGGTGGCAGTGCTGTGCGCGATGACGGCTTTTGCGCAAACGCCATCGTCCCGGCCCATGGCTTCGGACGAGCACATCATGTATGCTCATGGCGAAGCGGAAGTGCTCCATCGCGCCCTCTTGGAAAGCAAGCACGATCCGGAGACGCTGAAGCTTCTGGATCAGGCCCTGGCGGACCGGACGACGATGCTTCAGGCTGAACTCGACCGGACGTCGAAGGCCGGTGCGTATGTGAAGGCGATGAAGAGTGGCGACAAGGCTGCTACTGATGCGGCCAAGGAAGCTCTGAAGGCCTCCGCGCAGACGGTGCTGGCCGACGCGAAGACTTTCTCTGCGGATTGCATGGCGATCCGCGAGCACCTCCAGTCGTTGGAACCGCCGCACACGCGGCCGAGTTCCGCTGGAGCGCCCGCCGCCACCAACCCGTAATCCGTCGCGCGAGTTTCAATGCCGAAGCGGGGAAAGGATTCTTCCTTTCCCCGCTTCGTTTCCAACCGATGAGTCTGCAGAGGCCGAGCAATGGACCTGCCCGCGGCGCCGGCGAATATGCGAACGCAGTGGCGACTGGACGGCGGGCGGCTTGTGCTCGAAATGCCGCGCGCCGGTTTTTCGATGTCCGCGTTCGGCGCGATGGCGGCGATGGCCGTCGTCGCAACGATCATCGGGGCAAGCGGGTTCGCGTGCTTCCTGATATTCATCGCACGGCGAACGGACATCGGCCCGGCCTTCAAGTGGCTCACGGGGATCCCATTCGCAATCGCCTGCTTCACGCTGCCGGGCGTGATCCTGTTCCAGGGCATTCTCTGGCCCGCTTTTCGCCGCACGCGCGTCACCGCTGCGTCGGGCGGCCTGCGCGTCGAGCGGCGGCTCGGCCTCGTGCAGCGCGCCAGGGAACTCCGCGCGGACGAGATCGAGGGACTGGCGTTGACGCGGGTCGGCGCGCCGGCCGTCACGGCGCGCGGCGGGAAAGCGACGGTCCGGTTCGGCCAGGGGTTGCCGGAAGCGGAACTCGAATGGATTCGGGCGGCCGTCGCGCAGGTTCTGGGAAAGTAGCGGCGCAAACCACCTGAAAATCGGGTCCGGGCCTGCCGGGTTACAAAGCAAGCGCCGGATGCCTTGACCGCAATGCCGCATCCGGGCATAATACCGTACTGTTATCATTCCGACTTCCGCATTTAAGGAGATCCCATGTCGCTCGTCAACACGGGGAAGATGTTCCAGGAGGCGATGAAGGGCGGGTTTGCGATCGGCGCGTTCAACGTGAACAACATGGAGCTGATCCAGGGCATCTTCTGGGCGGCGAAGGACCGACAGGCGCCGGTGATCCTCCAGATCAGCAAGGGCGCGCGCAAGTACGCGAACATGCGCTACCTCCGCGCGCTGATTGACGCGGGCTGCGCGGAATCGCCGGAGATCCCCGTCGCGATCCACCTCGATCACGGCGATTTCGAGACGGCGATGAAGTGCATTGACGAGGGATATACCTCGGTGATGTACGACGGCTCGGGAGACCCGCTCGAGAAGAACATCGCCGACACGAAGAAAATCTGCGAGCGCGCGCACGCGCACAAGCCCTACGTGAGCGTCGAGGCGGAGCTGGGGCAACTCGGCGGAATCGAGGACGGCGCGCACGGCATAGCGGACAGCGAGATCGAAAAGCACCTCACCGATCCGGACCAGGCGCAGCGGTTCGTGAAGGAGTCCGGCTGCGACAGCCTGGCGGTGGCGATCGGCACGAGCCACGGCGCCTATAAGTTCAAGCGCGCGCCGAAACTGGCCTTCGACCGGATTGACTCGATTGCGAAGAGGCTGCCGAATTTCCCGCTGGTCATGCACGGTTCGAGTTCGGTCCCCCGCGAGTACATCGAGCTGATCAACCAGTTCGACGTCCTCGAGCCGGCCGTGAAGGAGATGCTGCAGGTCGCGCTCAAGGAGGGCTGGCAACAGATGCCCGACACGATGGGCGTGCCGGAAGAGGCGCTCGGCCGCGCCGCGAAGATGGCCGTCTGCAAGATCAACATTGACACCGACCTGCGGCTGGCGATGACCGCCTCGATCCTCAAGACCTGGGGCACGTGCAACCGCGAGCTGCTCAAGTGGATCGAGGCCGGCCGGCAGGGATCGCGCCCGAAGTTCAGCTTCGATCCGCGCGAGTACCTCGGGCCCGGCCGCGAAGCCGTCCGCGCCGTGGTCGCGCGCAAGATGGACGTTCTCGGCGTCAGCGGGAAGGCGAAGCTGTTCCAGTAACCGCTCGACGGCGGCTTATCGCAGCCGGCAGACCCGCCGCGTGTCCAGCAGGAACGGGAAATAGGCCCCGGCGATGTTGCCGAGCGGCAGGACATCGTCGGAGAGCTGGTAGCCCAGGTCCTTCACCATAAACCGCCGCCGCGCTTCGCAGCGACGGAGCACCGCCGGGCAGCGCTTCTTCAGTTCCGCGCGCAACTTTGCGTCCGCCAGGAGGACTCCGTCCTCCATGTTGACGCAGATGCCCGGCGCGCGCGAAACGGGGATGATGTCCGCTTGGATCGCGCTGCCGGAGGGCAAGGGAATGGATGACCCTTTCCAGAAGGGTGAACTGAGCCATTCATCCAGGTGAATGTAGTGTCCGGTGTTCACGCAGAAAGTGTAAAGGGAATCATCCCGCGCGCCTTCAGCCGCAGCAAAGACCTCGCCCGCGGGCGTTCCCACGCCCAACGCGGCATACCAGGCCCGCGTCACGGCAAGGTAATTCTCGATCAGCTTGAGCGTAGCGCGCCCTTTCCGCGACGCAAAGCCGTCGGCGTTCCTGACCAGCATTCCCGCGCGGCACGTGAGCGATCCCCACACCCCGAACGCACTGGTCAGGTACTCGCCCTCTTTGACCACGTCGTTGCCGGGAGAAGCCATGCCGTTGGAAACGACTTTGCCGCAGGAAACCATGGGATGGCAGGATTCGGGAAGGCCGCCGCCGTCATAGATCCTGGCCAACTCGAAACAGCGCGCTCCGGGCTTCAGCGCGCGCAGAAGGTTCAGCACGGACGTCGAGGTCCGGATCGCCGCGTATTCAAAAAGCGCGATCTGCTCCGGTTCATTCTGAAGGCGCAGTCCGTCTTTCGGACTCATGAACATATCGTTGGCATTCGCGGGCCGCGCGCCGCAGATGCCCGTGACGAGGTCAACAATGTACGCGGGCGCCTCGATCCGGTTCGCCATCAGGCTCTTCCACCCGGCAACGCCGCAGCGCATCCCGCTGCGGAGTCCGGCTTTGCGCAGGACAGGCGCCAGGTCCCATGACTTGGAACGGTCCTGGCCCATGAGACTGAATTCCTGGCAAAGCGCGATATCGGCGAAGAACGGCAGCTTGGAGACGATATTGATGCATTCATTGCCGAGGCAGAGCGTGGCTTGCCCGTCGGCGGTGAGGATGAAGAGCGCCTCCTCGAAGCGCGGGTCAAACCCGGTGCAGTAGGCCATGTTGGCGCTGTGCTCGCGGTCCGCGTAGACCAGCAGGCAGTCGTATTGCGCCGCCTGCATTCGCTCCCGGACTTTGGCCAGCCTGGAGCGGTACACGCCCGCAGGGATTTCCGGAATCGTCTCGGGGCCGCCGAAGTCGGGAATCGTCATCTGGGTCATGGTCATCATCGAATGGGTCTCCCTAATTCCTTGTTCGTCCGATTAGTGATGGCGGGCGAAGTGCCAGTCGCCGAGCGTGGGCGAGTCGCCCGGGTCGCCCTTCAGGAGTTCATTGTAGTTCTCCGCCGCTTTGCGGAAGGCCATGGCGTGCTCTTCGATGAGCTTGGGATAGAACTTCTTGAACGACGGAATGTAGTAGTTGCGGGCGTTCGCCGCCTCGCTCACCGGCAGGCTGCCCTTGCGCTGGCGCAGGTCGCGGTCGGAGAAAGCGATGCGCGTCGGCTTGCCGTCGCCGTAGACGTCGGCGGTGTTGAAAACGGGGTGCAGGTGCAGCGGCCGGTTCGAGCCGCCGGCGCAGACGCTGCCTTCGGCCCGGACGGCCTCGGCAAAGCGCGTGACCGACAGGCCGCCGAGTTCCTCGGGCACGTAGAGGCCGTGCGCGCAGTACCAGCCGCCCATGTTCGTCTTCGGGTCCTTCGGGTCGGTCCGATGCGCCCGCAGGCCGGGCACGCCCTCGAGCAGGTCCCAGAAATAGTTCAAGGCCTTTTGGATGTCGGCGCACCGCGCGTCGTAGTGCTTGAGCTGCACCCGCCCCACCGCCGAACTCAACTGGTGCATCCGGTATTTGTGGCCGCCCAGTGGAAGACCCACGAGTCCCTTGAGCGACGCGGTCGCGATATCGTCGGGCCTCTGGAAGCGCTCGTAATGCCCCCACGCGATCGCGCGTTCGTAAATCCGCCGGTTGTCGGTCACCAGGATCCCGCCTTCGCCGATCGCGAAGGCCTTCTCGCTCATGAGCGACATTCCCGCCACGTCGCCGATCGTGCCGAGTTTCTTCCCCTTGTATAGCCCGCCCTGGGCATGCGACACGTCCTCGATGACGAAGAGCTTGTGCTTGCGGGCGATTTTCATGATCGGGTCCATGTCCGTCGGATACCCGAGGTAGTGCACGACGAGGATGGCCTTCGTGCGCTTGCTGATCCGGCGTTCGATGTCGTCGGGGGCCAGGCAGAGAGTGGCGGGATCAATCTCGCCGAAGACCACCGTCGCGCCCACGTTGTAACACGGCATGGCCGACGCCCAGTAGGTGACGCTCTGGCAGATGACTTCATCGCCGCGGCCGATCCCGCAACCGAACATCGCCCCTTCGAGCGCGGCGGTGCCGGTGCTGTGCGCCAGCGCGTACCGGGTTCCCTGCCACTGGGCGAACTCGGTCTCGAAGGCCTTCGTCACGCCGAGCTGCGACATGGCGCCGCGGTTGAGGACTTCGAGGACGGCGCGGCGGTCCTCATTGGTGATGATCGGCCACCTGAAGAGGTCGCGCGGCTTGGACCGCACCGCTTTAGGCCCGCCGAAAAGCGCAAGCTGCGACTTTGCGGATTTTGATTTGCTGCTCACGAGTTTCTCCTGAACTGAGACTTTCCGGATGACTACCGCTTGGCGATGCCCGAGACCTTGAACCTGACGACGCGCAACCCGCAGACCTTTCCGAAGTGCGCCACGTCGCTCTGAAGCCGTTGCATCGCCTGCCGGTTAAAAGGGGAACCATTCATATGGAGCGGGCGCGTGAGCGTCACCTCGGCCTGGGTCAGCGCCACCGCGAGCGCGATATCGCCCCATTCGAGGAACCCGGGCACGTGCACGCCCAGCGAGAAGGGATTCTTTCCAACGGTGTACAGGTAGCTGCCCGGCATTCCGGTCAGGTTCAATCGCGCGAACCCTCCGTTCACCGCCGCGCAGAAAAGCGCCGCCAATGCGCCTTCGCCCGTGCCGGCCAGGCTCAGCGGGCCTTTGCTCCTCTTCCGCAGGAATGACGCCATCAGTTCGATCCCGCGGGCGCGTTCGCCCATGAATGTCCTGCCCATCCACAGGTACGCCCGGGTCGTGTCGTGGTGAATCGCCGTATTGTGCTCCAGGTCGCCGAAGCTTCCTTCCGTGAAGAGCAGCACTCCCTGGCCGCGCGCCAGCGCCTGGTCCACCAGCGCCGGGTCCGGCGAGCCGGTTTTTCCTTCCACCTTGGGGATGATGGTGTAACCCGCCTTCGCATCCTTCGGGACGATGAGCAGAAGCGCGAAATGTTCCCCGCTCACGGTGGAGACCACCATCCGTTGCCAGGTGCGCCCCTCGATGCTCTCCGGCCCCAGGTCGCGCACGTCCCTGAGAATCAGCGCGTCGCCCATGTGCAGGATCCGGCGCAGCTCTTTGCGCTTGGCCGCCGGGCTCATGGACTTCTTCGCGCGCGCCTCGGCAATCAACTCCTCTCCGCGTTTGCGGCAGAAGACGGCAATGCTCGGAACGATCGGCGGACGCTTTCCTTTCCGGAAGCACATGAGCTGCTCCTGCGGCAGCGCACGGAAAAATTTCTCCGGTCGCGGCGAGCCGTCGCCGACGCCCTTGAGCCAGCGGTCGAACCAGCCGTACATCGCCTCGCGGACCTCGGTCCAGTAACCGTGCGGGAGATTGAAGACCTGGTAGGTCAGTCGCTCATCCGCTCCCAGCGCCTGGTACACCGGCCGCGCCCCCACGAACGAGCGGAGCATCTCCGCCGGATAGAATGACGAGTTGGTATCCTTGAGCGCGTTGCAGATCTTCAGCGCCCGCGGCGCGATCAGCGCCAGGATGCCGGCCATTTCGGTGAGCAATACCGCGCCCGGCAGCGTCTCGCAGATGCAGTTGGAGCCGGCGACGTAAGCCTCGAACGTTCCCACGCTCACCACCGGCACCGCCGCCGCGAGCCGCTCGTCCATCGCCGCGACCCACATCGTCTGGTTGCCCCCGCCGCTCGCGCCGGTGACGCCGATCCGGTCCGCGCGGACGCACGGAAGCGATCGCAGGAGGCTGACCCCGCGCATGTTGTCCACGATCTGCATCCCCATCAACGTCTCGCCGATGTCGTAAACCGAAGTGCCCAGGTGAGCGCCGTGGTACTCGTAATGGCCGTGCGTCGTAGCGCGCTCGCCGGCGCCGAAGGCATCCACGCTCAGACAGACATACTCCTCGCGAGCAAGGTGGTGTGCGCGTCCCTGCACACGGTCCGCCAGGTGGCCTTCGCCGAAATGCCCGTGCACGCTGAGCACCGCCGGGAATGGCCCGGCGCCGTCGGGGACGTAGAGACAACTGGTGACGTAGAACCCCGGGCGACTCTGATAGATGACCTTGTCAATTCGATAGCCGTCCATCCGGATCGTCCCGAGTATCCTCATATCCAGGTCCAGCGTGTCATCCGGCGCAGTCCCGAGGAGTTCCCAGAGTCGCGCGCGCAGCGTCCGGCGCCAGGGCTCCCATTCGGCGCGGCTCGCCGGAAGGCGGCGCTCGCAGAACATCCGCGTCGCCTCCAGGCTCATTTGAGTATGGGCGTGCGAGATAAAACCCTTGTCCCAGTCGGCAAGCGATCTTTCCATGGACGGTATTCCTTGTGATATGCGTATTCGCGGGCGCGCCGCCGTGTCGGAGAGATCGTACTGACGCGACCTCTAAAAAGCAAGGTCAAGCGTTCATTCAGACGCCCTGGGCGGCGGCGCCGTCCGAGCGCGCCGACTCGACCAGGCGCTGTTTCCGATTCCAGAGGCGCTCGCTGAGCGAGACGTGATAGACGTGCGGATTCACGAACCGCTTCACGCCCGGGTCGAGCCGGTCCACGTCCGCCTTTCGCCGCGCGCGCATCTCCTCGATCGTCGGCGAATCACCGACGCGCCGGCCTTCCTCCAGGACCTTCACCAGCAGCGGTTCGACCGTCTGGATTTCCTCGCGGGCCAGGACCCTGCGCTTGGAAGGTTCCGTCGGATGCTGCAGGATGACCTGCGCCATCTGTCGGGGATCCTCGTCGGGCAGGCCGAGCAAGTCGGCCGTAGCCAGCCCGCGGCGGTCATAGAGCCGCCAGACGCCCTTTTCGCCGGGGTTGAGAGTCTTCTCAGGCACCTCGGAGAGTTTGATCGCGGGCGCCCACTGCTTCCCGTCGTGCACCGCGGCGAGCTTGTAAACGCCGTCGAGCGCGGGCGCGCCTTCGGAGCTGATGAGCCGCGTGCCGACGCCGAACATCAGGCGGCGGATCAGCCGGCCCGGATCCATGCCCCAGCGAGGCGCTTCCTCCTCGATCTGCGTGAGGATCTGCCAGATGACAAGCTCGTCGAGCTGGTTCGAGAGAAGGATGCACGGATCGGGAAAGCCCGCGGCGTCGAGCATCTTAGCCGCCTGGATGCTCAGGTACGCCAGGTCGCCCGAGTCGAGGCGGATGCCCGCCGGCCGGTGTCCCTGCCGGCGCAGTTCCTCGAAGACCCGGATGGCGTTCGGTATGCCGCTGCCGAGCGTGTCCACCGTGTCCACGAGCAGCAGGCAGTCATCGGGATAGACTTCGGCGTAGGCGCGGAATGCGCCGAGTTCGCCCTCGCCGAGGGCCATGAAAGCCTGCACCATGCTGTGCGCGTGCGTGCCCTTGGCCGGGAAGCCGAGCGCGCGAGAGATGCCGACGTTCGAGCTGAAGTCCGCTCCGCCGATCAGCGCCGCCCGTGTGCCGGCGTTGGCGCCCCGCTCCTGCGCGCGGCGCATGCCGAACTCCACCAGCGGCTGCTCATGCGCGCTCTGCCGGATGCGCGCCGCCTTGGTCGCCACCAGCGTCTGGTAGTTGAGCTGGTTGAGCAGCGCGGTCTCGAGGATCTGCGCCATGGCCAGCGGGCCCTCGACCACGGTGATCGGTTCCTGCGGGTGAACCACGCGGCCCTCGGGGACCGCGGCCATGCTGATCCCATCGAAGCCGCCGTTCGAGGCCAGCCAGCCCAGGAAGTCGTCGCCGAAGAGCCGCCGGCCCGTCTGGCCCGCCTGGCCGCGGAGGTACTCGATATCCTCATTCCGGAACCGGGTCTCGCGCATCCAGTCCAGGAGCCATCCCAGGCCGGCATTGACGCAGTACCCCGCGCGATGCGAACCGTAGTCGGGGTAGTGCCGGAAGAAGTGCTCGAACCTGGCGCGCTTCTCGTGCAGGCCCTTCCGGAAGTAGAGCTGCGCCATGGTCAGCTCGTACATGTCCGTGAAGAGGATGCCTTCGGCCATGCGCCGGTCAGCCGAGTTCATGGCGCGGAGCCCTTCCGGCCAAGAACCTCTCCGGTCTGCACGAACACGGCGCCGGCCCGCGCCATCTCCTCTCGGGCGGCGGCGATGTCGCCGGGCTTGACTTCGATGCCGCGGATAGCGTCCTCGATTACAAAAACGTCGAAGCCCAGCTTTCGCGCGTCCAGCACAGTGGCTTTCACGCAGTACTCCGTCGCGAGGCCGCCGATCCAGAGCCGCCGGATTCCCCGGGCCTTCAGCGCCGCCGGCAACTCCGGCGCGTCAAAAGCCGAGTAGGCCTCTTTGGCCGGATCGGTCGCCTTGGAGACCACCAGGTCAATCGCCCGAGTATTAAGATCGGGATGAAAGTCGGCGCCCGGCGTGTTCTGCACACAGTGGTCCGGCCACGGCCCGCCGGCGCGTTTGAATGAGCAGTGATCGGCCGGATGCCAGTCGCGCGTGGCCACGCGGAACAGCTTCTTCACGCGCAGCCACTGGTTCAGCGGCGGCACAACCTCGTCGCCGCGCGGCACCGGCAGCGCTCCGCCGGGGCAGAAATCCCGCTGCACGTCCTCGAGGACCAGAGCATCGGTCGCCGTGTTGATCCGCGCAGTTCCGGCGGTCTGCCGAATATGTTCCGGCCGGCCGGTCGCGCCGGCGGCGGGGTTTTCCGACGCGCCCTGATGGTCCGGCACGCCGGACGCATGCAACCGTATGGCGGCGATCAAGTCCTCGGACGGTCCTCCTTTAGTCAGGTAGGCAACCGCGCCGGCGTCGCGCAGCGCCGTCGCCACGTCGTTGTCCGTGTGCATGGACAGCCCGATCACCTTGATGTTCGGGCTCGCGGCCAGAATTCGCTTCGTGGCTTCCACGCCGTTCATCCCAGCGCCGAGGTTGATGTCCATGATGATGACGTCGGGCTGAAGTTTCGCGGCCAGTTCGACGGCGACGGGGCCGTCGGCGGCCTGGCCAACGACCTCGATATCCGGCTCAAACTGGATGATGCCCGCGAGTCCTTCGCGCATGATCTTGTGATCGTCAACAATGAGGACGTGGCGAACGGCTGTCTTATCGCGCACGATGATCTTGCCGGCTTGCTCTTCCGTTCCAGCCGTCTCATCCCCAATCCGGGCGTGCGGTTGCGCGGCACCGACGGGGATCGTCAAGGTGATCGTGGTTCCTTTGCCCGGCGCGGTCGCGATGTACATCTCGCCGCCGATGTGGGCCAGCCTCTGCTCGATGCTGAACAGGCCGAAGCTGATCTCGTCGGCGCGGCGTTTCTTGAGCAGGTCGGGATCGAACCCCTTGCCCTGATCGCGGACGATCAGTTTGATGCGGTCGTCTTTCGTCCGCAGCAGCATCACCTGCGCTTCCAGGACGCCGGAATGTTTGACGGCGTTCAGGAGCAGTTCGCGCACGCACTCGAAGAGGAGAAACCGCGTCGCTTCCGTGGCCGGCTCGGCCTTGTTGTCCGCGTGCAGATGGACTGCGAACTGATTCGTTTGCTGCGTGCGGGAGGCCAGCCAGTTCAGGGCGCCGATCAACCCCGCCGTGTGGAGCACGGGCGGGCTCAATTCGACCGCCAGCGAGCGGGACGCCTCCAGGGCTTCCTTGAGAATGCCGTCCAGACCCTTTGCCGCGGCTTGTCTCCGATCCGGATTGTTGTCGCGCTTCAGCCACTCCACCTGCATTCGTGCCGCGACCAGCAATTGCTGGATGTGGTCGTGCAGAATGGTGGACAAGCGCTTGCGCTCGCGTTGCTCCGCCTGGGTCAGTTCCGTCGCCAGCGCGCGGAGTTGGTCGGCCTGCTGTCGCACTTCTGCGGTTCGTTCAACCACACGCTGTTCGAGCGATTGATTCAACTCGCGCAACTTCTCCTCGATCTGTTTGCGTTCGATCGCGTAGCGTATGGCGCTGGCGACGGACCGGGCATCGGCGCTCCCCTTGATGAGGTAATCCTGCGCTCCCTGGCGGATCGCCTCGGCGCCGGTCGTCTCATCGTCGGCGCCGGTCATGATGACGATGGGCAGTCCGGGGAATTCGGTCTGAACGCGCGTGAAAGTGGCAAGGCCCGTGCTGTCCGGTAACCCCAGGTCCAGCAATACCACGTCGAACTTCTGTTCGCGCAGTTTCGCCATCGCCGTGTCGAGCCGTTCCGCCACCATCACCTCATAGCGCGCACCGCGACCCTGGCGCAGGCCGTGCTGGATAAGATGGGCGTCCGAGGGGCTATCTTCGACGAGCAGTACTTTGGCCGTCATAGTGTCCAATTCAGCGGCATCCTTCAACGTCTGGCGGGCAGCGCCACGACCGTGAGCCAGAAACTCTCGATGGATTTCACGATTTCCAGAAAGCGCTCGAAGTTAACCGGTTTGGTGACATAGCAGTTGGCGTGAAGCTTGTAGGAACGAATGATGTCCTCTTCAGCCTTGGAGGTCGTCAGGACGACCACCGGAATCATTTTGAGGTCCGGGTCGTCCTTCAGCTCTGCGAGGACTTCGCGCCCGTCTTTACGCGGGAGGTTCAGGTCGAGCAGGATCAGGTCCGGCTGCTCCGCCTGCGAATAGGCGCCCTGGCGCCGCAGGAACTCCATGGCCTGGACGCCGTCCTGCACGTGGAAGACCTTGTTGGCCATCTTGGCCGTTTTCAACGCGGTCAGAGTCAGCTCGGCGTCGGTGGGGCTGTCCTCGACCAGCAGAATCTGAATCGGTCGCACGGTTGTCGGCGTCATTCGTCGCTCCTCTTGTCAAAAATGGTGAAGAAGAAAGTCGTTCCCTCTCCGGGCTGCGACTCAAACCAGATTCTACCAGAATGCCGTTCAACAATCTTCTTGCACACGGCAAGGCCGATCCCCGTGCCGGGATACTCAAGGCGCGAATGGAGTCGCTGAAAGATCAGAAAAATCCGGTCATGATACTTCGGCTCGATGCCGATCCCGTTGTCGCGGACGCTGAATACCCATGCGTCTTTCTCCCGCCTGGCCCCGATGTGGATGTCCGGCGCGCGTGGACCGTGGAACTTGATGGCGTTGCCGACGAGGTTCTGCAGCAATTGAACCATTTGGGACGGGTCGGCCGCGATCGTCGGCAGCGGATCGCTGCGAATGACCGCGCGGCTCGCCTCGATGGCGGCGCTCAGGTTGCCCACGGCGTCGTCCAGCGCCTGCTTCATGTCCACAGGCGTGCGGGCTCCGCCCCGGGAGCCTACGCGCGAGTAGGTCAGCAGGTCGTTGATCAGCGCCTGCATCCGTTCGGCCCCCTCGACGACATGGCCGATGTACTTCTGGCCGTCGGCATCCAGCCTGTCCTTAAGCTGCTGCTTGAGAAGGGACGCGAAGCCACCCACGGCCCTGAGCGGCTCCTGGAGGTCATGGGAGGCGACGTAGGCAAACTGCTCAAGGTCCTTGTTGGAGCGCGACAACTCGGCCGCGGTCTTCTCCAGTTCCGAGGTCCGCTGCTTGACCAGTTCCTCCAGTTGAAGGCGGTATCGGGCCAACTCCTGTTCCATCTTGTTCCGCTCTGTGACATCGCGGGCGGCGGCGAAAACGCCTTGCACTTCGCCGGCCTCATTCCGGTAAATCGTGGCGTTGTACAGGACATCGGCGGTGCGGCCGGCACTGTGACGGACCGTCAGAGGGTAGTCGCGCACAAAACCGTCCGATAGCACCTTCCGATACCCCGCGCCGGCCCTTTCGGGATCGGTGAAGTAGCTGGAGAAATCGGTGCCGATCAGACGCTGGCGCGGAATGCCCGTGGCTTCCTCCGTCGCCTTGTTCACGTCGGTGATCTTTCCGTCAGGGCTGATGGTGACCAGCGGGTCGAGGCTGGCTTCGAGCAGGCTGCGGGCGTAGAGCGAGGCGACGCGCAGTTGGGCCTCCATCCGGTTGTGTTCAGTCACGTCGCGGGCGGCGGCGAACACGCCCTGCACCGCGCCCGCTTCGTTGCGATAAACCGTGGCGTTATACAGCACGTCGGTGGTGCGGCCGGAGGCGTGGCGGACGGTCAGCGGATAATCGCGCACCGTGCCGTCGCGCAGCACTTGCTGGTAACCGGCGTTGGCCTTCGATGGCTCGGTGAAGTAGTCGGAGAAGTGGGTGCCGACGAGTTGCGCGCGTGGCACACCCGTCGCCGACTCCGTCGCCGCGTTGACGTCGGTGACGTTTCCATCGGGGCTGATGGTGACCAGCGGGTCAAGGCTGGCTTCGAGCAGGCTGCGGGCGTAAAGGGCTGTCGCGCGCAACTCCTCCGTGCGCTCAACCACACGCTTTTCGAGCGTCAGGTTCATCTCGCGCAACGCCTCCTCGGCGGACTTTTGCCGGGTGATGTCGGTGCTGACTTCCAGGATGTCCAGCGGCTTGCCGCGTTCATCGCGGCGCAGTGCCCAGAGGAGCGCCACAGGAATCCGGGTCCCGTCCTTGGTGCGGCGAGTCACTTCGCCTTCCCAGCGGCCGTTCAACTCCAGATCGGCGTGAATCTGCTCCAGCGGCCGGTCGAAATGCGTCTGCAGCAATTCTGAAGCAGGCTTGCCCTCGGTCTCCTCGGCATCATAGCCATAAAGCCTGCGGTTACCATCGCTCCAGCGGATGATGCGGTCATCCAGACTCCGGGCCAACAGGTTGCCGAGGTTCACCAGGGCCAGTTCCTTTTCCTGCGCGGCGCCGACGACTTCGGCTACGCGGGCGCGGCGCAAGCGCTCCGCCAGGAGGCTCAGGAAAATGCCTGCGCCGGCAAAGATGCCCAACGATACAGCGTCGGCCGCATGGGCGATACTGAACGACCCTGTCGGCGCAACGAACCAATAGTCGGCTGCCAGCACGGTCAGGACCGTGGCCACGACTCCTGGTCCGCCGCCGGCGACCGTCGCCGCCAGGAGGACCGCCGGATAGAAGGTGATGAACATGGGCACAGGCCCGACATGCTGCTCCAACCAGCTTTTCAGCCAGGCGGCCAGGGCAATGACCGCCGCCGCGAAGGCGTACCGGACGGCGGTTCCGGGCCATTTCCTGCCGGCGCCGCCTAATCGCAGATTACGATCTGCCAGCCGCACCGTGCGTATGAGGATGACCCCCGCAACCCCCAGAATGGCCAGCGACAGCAGCACGCCCAAGCCCAGCGTCAGCATGCTTTGCCGGGCGACCTTGCCGGCATCGCGACTCCGCGCGTCCAGCAAACGGTTCTCACGCTGCTCCATCACCGCGACGAGGTCCCGGATTTCGTCCGTGATGCGCTCGCCTTTCCCGCTGCTAATGATCGGCAAGGCCGCCTCCAAGCCGCCTTCCCTGCGATGCTGGATGAAATCCTTAAGAATATCGAGTTTTTCGCTGCAAAGCTTCTGAAGTTGCTCAAGGTCTCTCTGTTGATCGGGGTTGTCCCGGGTCAAGTATTTGACCGAGGCGACGTCGTTCTGAAACTCCGCGATGGCCGAGTCATACGGCGCCAGGAATTGCGCATCGCCGGTCAGAACAAAGCCTCGCGCGCCGGTTTCGGCCATCATGACCACCGATTGAACGCGCTCCAGGTTCTGCAGCACCTCGTGAGTATGGTCCACCCAGTCCTTGCTCTCGGTCAACCGCTGGATAACCAGGTAGGATCGGACGCCCACGAAGCTGATGATCAGCAGCCCCAGGATTAACGCGACGGTGATTTTCGCTCCAAGTTTCATTTAGAGTTCTCCAAGGCCATCGAACTCCTCTCTAACGTCCAGACCTGCGCTGCGACAAACGACGAGGGGTTGTACGGTCGCTGATTTCGCGCATGGTCATGCGGTCCTCGTTCTTTCCGGACGGGCGCCACAGTTTCCCGCCGGAAGATTGCGTGATACCGCGACGCTTTCCGCCAGCACGCGGAAGCTTTTTTCACTGCCTGGCGCGGACGCGCAAGATCCGGTTTTTACGTTCGCTGCCTTCGCACGCGCGCCATTCCTGGACTTGTTCGTTTGCATGGCTGGGTTCTCCTTTCAGGCGCTTCACATTGCTGAATGTGCCGATGCCACGAGCTTTCCCCTGCCCGGCGACGCCGACGTCAGCGCGATTATCCCACAATTGCGTTCGTTGATCCAACATGGAAGGCGGCCTCATCGGCGTCATGCCGGCGCCTCGCAGCGGGGTTTGTCCTATGCGAAGAGCGGGGAGACACCCGATTGTTTGCCGCCGTCGCTCTGCTAGAATGCCGGACGTGGGGCGAGAACTGGACGTCGGGGAATGCGGGGGCAAACCCGGACGGCCGGATAAAAGCAAGACGGCTCGACGTGAAGACGTCGAGCCGTCTTGCCTTCCAGGATAAGGAAAAGGGCACTCGCGTCAGCAAGCGCCCTTCTCGCATTGGTGGAGGCGGGGGGAATCGAACCCCCGTGCCGTGGCACTTCAACAGAAGCTTCTACGTGTGTGTTCCATCATTTGTCTTTTCTAGACCCTCAGGACTCCGATGGACAGGATTCCAGTTGGACCCGAGCCCGGACTTATCATTTCCCCACAACCCCGCCAGGCAGAAGGTTGCAAGTAGCCTGCTCTTGTCGCCCATTCCGGCCTCGCAGGCAAGACCGGATGAGCGTCGCAGCTAATTAGGCTGCGAGAGAGTAGTGCGTTTCAGCACTTAGTGTTTTTGCCGGGTGTTTAACGAGGCCTCCCGACAACCTCGACACGCCACTCCTGCATCATATTGCCCGGTCGAAGCCTTTCGCCCCCGGACAACCCGCAGAGGATCCGCTGCTGAAGCGAAAATTCCTCAACAGCGGTCTTGATCTGATTATATAGCGCCGCGACAGTTTTTGCAAAAGCGCCGGCCCGTTTTCGCGAGCGCGGAAGAGCTTTCGCGGTCACTCGAGGAGCACGTTCAGCTTCTGGAGAACGTCCTGCACGGCGGCTTCGGGCAACTCACAGCAGAGGGTTGCTCTTCTGGCGTGCCAGTCGAGACTCTTGACCTGATCGGAAAGCACGACTCCCGTGAGCTTGAGGCCGGTCGGTATTTGGACTTCAAACGGATAGCCCTTGGCGTGACTGGTCACAGGGCAAAACAAAGCCAGGCCGACCTTTCGGTTGTACGCCTCGGGCGACAGAACCAATGCGGGACGACGCCCTACCTGCTCGTGACCCGCTTGAGGATCGAATGCCAGCCAGACTATGTCGCCCCGTTTCGGACAATAGGCGGCCATTACAACGTCTCCCGGCCCACAGGCATGCCCGCATCAATTTCTCGGTGCAGATTCTTCTTCGTCACATTCTTGAGCAATTCATCAAGCCGATAACGCCCGCGTCGAGTCCGGGCGACCACGATCTTTCCGTCTCGAACCGAGATGTCCACCGCGGAACCGGAGGTCAGCCGGGCATCCCTCGCGTACGAGCGGGGAATCCGCACCGCCAGACTATTACCCCATTTCTGAACTTTCGCAACCATGTCTGTCCTCAATAATGTATCTACAATGAGGATACACTACGCATCGCGATAACGCAAGCCGCGCCGGCCCGCCACTGTCGCCTGCCGCGCCTCCGCCGCCCTACTGGGCCGCCTTGACGCGCTGGTCCTGAACTTCGACCGGACAGCCGGTGAAGGTGTTGCCCTCCAGCGTGATGGCCTCCGCCACCGGGCTGATGCGGATGGCGATCTTTTGCTTTCCATCCCTGCTGTTCTCGAAGCGGCAGTTGACGATGGTGAGTTGGCGGGTTTTCCCCCTGATGTCCACGCCGTACTCCCCTTCCGCGCCGCCATTGTCGCGAATCAAACAGCCTTCGATGCGATTGCGGTCGCCCTGGCGATTCTCACCGGGCTCTTCGCGGAATAGCACGCCCACCTCGCCGTTGCGCTCGATGATGCAGTTGCGCATGACGTTGTCCGTGTCCCGGTGGCCGAAGTTCGTGCCGAACTTGAGGTTCTCGGACAACGTGCAGTCCTCGGCCAGGCCGTCGCAGGCCGCCCAGCACCAGTAGAGTCCCTGCGAGTTGCGTTTCGCGATGCAGCCCTTGAAGACCGGCCGCTGCGAGCCGCTGCCCGGATGGAAACCCAGGTCGCCGTTGTTGAGCGCCTGGCAGTTCTCGAAGTGCCAGTCGTCGCAGACCTGGAAGCTGAACCCGTCGCCGTTGAAGTCGCGAGCGGTCACGTTCCGGAACGTCCAGTGATTGCAGTACAGCCCGTAGCAGGCCCCGCCGTAGTTGTCGTTCAGCCGCGCATTCCCTGCGCGGTTTCCGTCGAGGACGATATCCTCGACCGTCACGTTATCCACGCTGCGCCCGTACAGGATGGAAAAGAGCGTCTCGACCTTCGCCCCTTCCTCCATCCAGAAATCCTTCTCGGTGCGCCGGTCCAGGTACAGAACGTTCTCGCGGATCGCCGTGACCGTGAAGAGCTGCACCTCGGTCACGTCATGCTCCGAGTCCGCCTGCTTATTTTGGACGGCGATCCCGCAGCCGACGGTGAACCCTTTCGGGTCGGCCACCTGGAGGCAGTACTCGAACCAGTCGGCTTCGCGGACGACCGGCGAAGTGACGCTGGGCGCTTTTTTCAGGACGGTCGTGTCGCCGGACCCGCGCAGCGTGATGCCCGGATGCAGGAAGATGGAGTTGCGCATCGTGTATGTGCCGGGAAGGACGCGGACGGTGCCGCCGCCGAGGCGGTAGACGTAGTCCATCGCGGCCTGGATGACCTTGTCGTCATTGCCCTGCAAGTCGCCTTCTCCCTGGCCGACCGTGACCTCCATTCGCTGCGGGTTGCGGATCGGCCGCATCGTGTTGAAATCAGCGGGCAGGTTCCGGGACATTCCTTTGGACTCCTTCATATCGGCCGCCATCACGCTCGCCTGCGCGCCGGCGCAGAACAGTGCAAGCGCCAGCCATCCAATGCGTCTCGCGTCAATACTCGACTTCATGGACACTTTCCTCTCCAACGCACAACTTTCGTGTGGGCCGTTGCCGCTTCAGCCGGGATTCCTCGTTTGACCGTCCAACAAAGGGCAGTCAGTTTTCGTGCGTGAGACTACGCTGTCGAGTTGCCCCTGTCAAGCAGCTTCCCGTCAGCCCGCCGCTTCTCCTGTCATTCCCGCGAAGGCGGGAATCCAGGCGTTTCCGTGCGCGGCTTGCCGGCCGAAGGAGAGTTCCGGATTCCCGTTTCGGTGAAATGGCCTAATTCATTGCAGTAACATCTCTTGTGACACACTGGGTTCGTTTTTTTCAAATCGTCTTTTGCGCATCATCTCTCCGCCCCTCAGCAGGTTGCGACTTCTCATCTCGCATATCAGAAAGAAAGGTCTCTCGCAAAGACGCAAGGAGCGCCAAGAACGGCATATTCAGGTTGTTTTTAGTTCTTTGTGCTCTTAGCGTCTTGGCGAGATCATTCCGTTCTTCATGCGGACGTCAATCGCAATTGAGCAGGCGTTATTATAACACCGGATATTCGGCGCGGAGCGGTCAGGGCAAATGAGTGCGCCTGCGAGCGGTTTCAGTGCGCTTGGAAGCGGTTTAAGTGCGCTTCAGTGCGCTTCGGAGCGGGTTGAGTGCGCTTTTTCCGGCGAGTTCCGTTTGACAGAGCCGCAACTCGTCAGCGACGGCCCCGTACTTCCGCGACTGGCACGCGATCAATGCTCTTGACGAGTTAAATTGATGGTGATATGCTCCTTTCTGTAGTTTGCGGGAAAGTCTCGTGGTCAGATCGGCCTTGTTGCGAGGCGGGGTTCTTGGACCTTCAGGGCGTTCTTGAGGCGTTGCGACGGCAGCCGTTTGAGCCTTTTGCAATCTCATTGGCTGACGGCCGCAGTCTGCGCGTCACGCATCCCGAGGCTGTAGCGGTTGGAAGGCGCCGCATTATCGTTGTCAACCCGGACGACTCGTGGACGGTCATCGAGCCTTTGCTGATCGAGTCGTTGGATTACAACGGCGCTCACCGCAAGCGGCGAAATTAATGGCCCTCGCACTTGCCGGCGGGGCCTGAGCCTGTCGCCCTCGTCCTCGGTCGTGCAGATGAGCAGTTCGAGGACGACGACGACGACGAGGACGCGTACGATGCGATTCCCGCCTGGTCATTCATACCTGTATACGCCCCGCTGTGCTACTTGGCCGGTTTGACGCGCTGATCCAGGACCTCGACGGGGCAATCGGTAAAGGTGTTGCCTTCCAGCGTGATTCGTTCCGCCTCGGGGCTGATGCGGATGGCGACTTTTTGCTTGCCGTCCTTGCTGTTCTTGAAGCGGCAGTTGACGATGGTGATGTCGCGCGTCCTGCCCTGAATGTCCACGCCGCAGTCGCCCAGGGCGCCGCCGTTGTCGCTGATCGCGCAGCCCTCGAGGCGGTTGCGGTCGCCCTGGCGGTTCTCGCCCTGTTCGATCCGGAAATTGACGCCCGATTTGCCGTTGCGCTCGATGGCGCAATTGCGGAGGACGTTGTCGGTGTCCCTGTGGCCGAAGTTCGTCCCGTACCGGATGTTGTCGGACAATGTGCAGTCCTCGGCCAGGCCGTCGCAGGCCGACCAGCACCAGTAGAGCCCCTCGTAGTTCCCCTTCGCGACGCAGCTCTTGAAGGTCGGCCGCTGCGATCCGCTGCCGGGATGGAAGCCCAGGACCGTGTTGTTGAGCGACCGGCAGTTCTCGAAACGGAAGTCGTTGCTGCCCTGGAAGCTGAATCCGTCGCCGTTGAAGTCGTGCGCGATCACGTTCCGGAAGCTCCAGCGATTGCAGTTCTGCGCGAAAGCGGCGCAGCCGTAGTTGTCGTCCAGTTTCGCATTCTCGGCGCGGCTTCCGTCGAGGACGATGTCCTCGACCGATACGTCATTCACGTCGCGCCCGTAAAGGATGGAGAAGAGCGTCTGGACCTTGGCCTCGGTCTCCATCCAGTAATCCTTCTCGCAGTGGCGGTCGAGGTACAGGACATTTCCCTGGATCGCCGTGACGGTGTAGAAGGCGATCTCCGTTATGTCATGCTCCGCGGCCGACGGCTTGTTCTGGACGCAAATCCCGCAGCCGACGGTGAACCCTTTCGGGTCGGCCACCTGGAGGCAGTACTCGAACGCGTCGGCGTCGCGGGTGAGCGACGTGCTGACGCTGGGCGCTTTCTTGAGGATGGTCTTGTCGCCGGAGCCGCGCAAGGTGATGCCCGGCCGGAGGAAGATGGAGTTGCGCATCATGTACGAGCCGGGGAGCACGCGGACCGCGCCGCCGCCCAGGCGGAAAACGTAGTCCACCGCCGCCTGGATGACCTTGTCGTCATTGCCCTGCAGGTCTCCTTCACCCTGGCCGACGGTGATCTCCATTCGCTGCGGCTTGCGGATCGGGCGCATAGTGCTGAAATCGGCGGGCAGGTTCTGTGACATTCCTTTGGGCTCCTTCATATCGGCTGCCATCGCGTCCACCGGCGCGCCGGCGCACACAAACGCTAGCGCCAGCCATCCGATAGGCCTCGCGACTATGCTCGATTTCATGGACCGCTTCCTCTCCAACACTTCAGCCGCGATTTCCCGTCCAACCGTCCTCCAAAGCCCGGCCTCCTTTGGAGCGCGAGATTACATGGTCGAATTACCGCTGTCAAGCAGCTTGCGTCAGTGGGCTTTTTCCGGCGAACTGCACTTGACAGGCTGATGTGATATCCGACTTGTCCGCCGTAGCCCTGAGCGCAGCCGAAGGGGCGAAGACGGATTAGCGAGTCCGGCGGCGAACTGTCAAGATGCGGACAATAGCCGGCGATGCGTACAGGAAAAAGGCCGAGAAAACGCGGCCCACGCTTGCTTCACACATCGTATTGTGTTATGCTGTGTGTGGAGGTGATGACCATGGCAACCAATCTGCAGCTCGATGACCGACTCATCCGGAAGGCCGTCATGCTGGGCGGGCACAGGACGAAGAAGGCCGCTGTCACCCAGGCGTTGACGGACTACGTGCGCCATCTTCAGCAGGAGAAGATTCTCTCGCTGTTCGGTAAGGTGGATTTCGACCCTGATTACGACTACAAGAAACAAAGGGCGAAGGGGTGAGAGTGCTCGTAGATACGAGCGTGTGGTCGCTGGCCTTGCGGCGCGGGCAACAGAGAGAACGGCCCGAAGCAGCGGAGCTTCGCCGCCTGATTGCCGATCACCGCGTGGAAATCATCGGCCCTGTCCGGCAGGAGATTCTTTCGGGAATTCGTGAGCCTTCTCACTTTGAAAAGCTCGAAGAGCGTCTTGCGGATTTCCCGGACTCGCCTATCAGGACTGAAGACTATGTAACCGCTGCCAAGTTCTTCAATCTGTGTCGTTCGAAAGGCGTCCAGGGAGCAAACACTGATTTCCTGATTTGCGCCTTGGCCGTGCGAAACGAATTCGCCATTTTTACGACCGACAAAGACTTCGCGCTTTTCGCCAAGTGCCTGCCGATTGTGCTGCATAAAAATGCAGAAGATGGGTAAATATGGTCCTTTGAAAAGTGCTTCTGGAGCTTTTCGGCAAGATGCACCGGATTCTTATTGAAACTGTGACAGCATAAGTGTTATGTCGTTGTATCGAGCCTCTGTTGGGCGTGTCGTTGGATTAGATTACAAAGGCGCTCGGCGCGTGCGAGGAGATTCTTAACCTTCGCAGGTATCAGCAAAGTCACAGCCAATCGTCCTCGTCGTCGTCCTCGCTCTCGGTCGTGAAGGTGAACGGTTCGAGGACGAGGCAGTTCTCGCCTGGGCGTTTATGCCTTCACCCGCCCGCCGCACTCGACGACTCTCGCCGAAGGACTTGCTTGAGGAACTGGCCGGTGTAGCTCCGCTCGTTGGCGGCGATCTGCTCGGGGGCGCCGGTGGCTACGACCTCGCCGCCGGCGGCGCCGCCTTCGGGGCCCAGGTCTATGATGTAGTCGGCGGTCTTGATGACGTCGAGATTATGCTCGATGACCACGACGGTGTTGCCCATGTCCACCAGGCGGTTGAGGACGTCGAGCAGCCGGTTGATGTCGGCGAAGTGCAGGCCGGTGGTCGGCTCGTCGAGGATATACATCGTGCTGCCGGTGGAGCGCTTGCCGAGTTCGGCGGCGAGCTTGATGCGCTGCGCCTCGCCGCCGGAGAGCGTGGTACTGGACTGCCCGAGCGCGACGTAGCCGAGGCCGACGTCGGCCAGCGTCTGAACCACGCGCTTGATCGCGGGGAAGTTGGCGAAGAGTTCGAGCGCCTCGTCCACGCGCAGGTCGAGCACCTCGGCGATGTTCAGCCCCTTGAACCGGATCTCCAGCGTCTCCTGGTTGTAGCGGCGGCCCTTGCATTCCTCGCAGGTCACGAACACGTCGGGCAGGAAGTGCATCTCGATCATCTTGGTGCCCTGCCCCTGGCACGCCTCGCAGCGGCCGCCCTTGACGTTGAAGGAGAAGCGGCCGGGCTGGTAGCCGCGGATTTTCGCTTCCTTGGTCAGGGCGAAGACGTGCCGGACGAAGTCGAAGACCTTGGTGTACGTCGCCGGGTTGGAGCGCGGCGTGCGGCCGATGGGCGACTGGTCAATCTGGATGACCTTGTCCACGCGGTTCGCGCCGATGAGCTTGTCGTGCTGTCCGGGGCGCTCGCGGCCGTGGTAGAGCCGGCGCGCCAGCGCGGGATAGAGGATCTGCGTGACGAGCGTGCTCTTGCCGGAGCCGCTGACGCCGGTGACGCAGACGAGACAGCCGAGCGGGAACGCGGCGTCAATAGATTTCAGGTTGTTCTCGCGAGCGCCGCGGACCTGGACGGATTCCTTCAGGTCCGGCGTCCGGCGGTGCTCCGGCACGGGGATACTCATTCGGCCGGAAAGGTACGCGCCGGTGAGCGACGCGGGCGAGTCGAGGATGTCTGCCAACGTGCCCTGCGCGACGATCTCGCCGCCGTGCGCGCCCGCGCCGGGGCCGAGGTCAATGATCTCGTCAGCGGTGCGGATGGCCATTTCGTCGTGCTCGACGATGATGACCGTATTGCCGATGTCGCGCAGGCGCACGAGCGTGTTGAGCAGCCGCTGGTTGTCGCGCTGGTGCAGGCCGATGGTCGGCTCGTCGAGGACGTAGCAGACGCCGACGAGCCCGCTGCCGACCTGCGTGGCCAGACGGATGCGCTGCGCCTCGCCGCCGGCGAGCGTGGAACTCATGCGGTCGAGCGTCAGGTATCCGATGCCGACGTCCACCATGAACGCCAGCCGCTGCCGGATTTCCTTGAGGATCTGCGCGGCGATGCGCGCCTTCTCGCCGCCGAGGTCTGCGGCGTTGAAGAAGTCGAGCGCCTCGGTGATGGACATACCAGCGACTTCGTGGATGGCCTTTCCGCCGACGCGCACGGCGAGCGATTCGGGCCGGAGCCGCGCGCCGTTGCAGGCCGGGCAGGGCAGCTCGCTCATGTATTCGTGCAGCCGGCTCTTGACGAATTCGCTGCTGGTCTTCTGGAAGCGGCGGGTGCAGTTCGGGATGACGCCTTCGAACTCCTTGGCGGCGTTCTCGGGCGTGCCGTGAAGGAGCGTGTCGCGGGTCTCCTTCGGCAGTTCGCGGTACGGCTTTTCCGGGTCCACGTTGAAGTCGCGGCAGAACTCCTGCAGGACGTAATGGAAATAGATCGCCATGCGCCGGCCGCCGCGCCGCCAGACGTCCACGGCGCCCTCGCGCAGGCTCAAGTCCTTGTCCGGAATGATGAGGTCCGGGTCGAACTCCAGGCGCGTGCCGAGCCCGTCGCACGTCGGGCAGGCGCCGTACGGGCTGTTGAACGAGAACATGTTCGGCTGGAGTTCCTCGTAGCTGATGCCGCAATGCGGGCAGGCGTAGCGCTCGCTGTAGAGCGTGTCGGACCAGCCCTTGTCGGTCTCGCGGCTGACGACGAGCGTGCCGTCGGCGAGCTTCAGCGCGGTCTCGACGGAGTCGTTCAGCCGCGATTCGATCCCGGCTTGCAGCACGAGCCGGTCCACGACCACGTCAATATCGTGCTTCTTGTTTTTCGAGAGCGTGGAGACGCCGGAGAGGTCCACGACCATGCCGTCCACACGCACGCGCACGAAGCCCTCGGACTTGATCCGGCGGAAGATGTCGGCATGCTCGCCCTTGCGGCCGCGGACCATCGGCGCGAGGAGCATGATCCGTCCGCCCTTTCCGGCGCCGCCTTCGAGGACCGTGCGCACGATCTGCTCGGCGGACTGCTGCGCGATCGGCCGGCCGCACTGGTAGCAGTACGGCGTGCCGCAGCGCGCGTAGAGCAGCCGCAGGAAGTCGTAAATCTCCGTCGTCGTCGCGACGGTCGAGCGCGGGCTCGCGGAACCGGAGCGTTGCTCGATGGCGATCGTCGGCGGCAGGCCCTCGATGGACTCGACCGCCGGCTTCTGCATCTGCTCGAGGAACTGCCGCGCGTAGGCGGAGAGGCTCTCGACGTACCGGCGCTGGCCTTCGGCGAAGATCGTGTCGAACGCCAGCGAGGATTTGCCGGAGCCGCTCAGGCCGGTGAAGACGATGAGCTTGTCGCGCGGGATGGCGACGGTGAGGTTCTTGAGATTATGCTCCTTGGCGCCGCGGATGACGATCTGGCGGAGGCGCTCGACGGGCGCGGCGGCGGCGGAGTTGTCCTGGCGGGGCGCGTTCACGGGAACGGCTCCTCCTCGACGGGCGCGGCGTTCGCCAGGCGCAGGCGCGCCTCGCGGACATCGGCGGCGATGCGCTCGGCCAGCGACTCGGCCGACGGGAAAATCTCCTCGGCGCGGATGCGGTCCACGAACTGGACCTCGACATCCTGCCCGTAAAGGTCGCCGGAGAAATCCAGGATGTGCGTTTCCACGATGATCCGTTCCGAGAGATACGCCGGGCCGGTCGGCTGCAGCGTCGGCGCCGGGCCGATGTTCGTTACGGAATCGCGCATCGAGCCGCCGATCAGGCAGCGCGTGGCATAGACGCCCTGCGGCGGCCGAACCTCGTGATGCAGGTCCAGGTTGATCGTCGGGAAGCCGATCCGCCGGCCGCGGCCCAGGCCGGCGATAACCGTGCCGCGGACGCACACGCGGCGGCCCAGCAGGCGCTCGGCCAGGCGCAGGTCGCCGGCGCGGATGGCCTCGCGCAGACGCGTGCTGCTGACCGGCGCGCCGTCGAGTTCCACCACCGGGACGGAGCGGGCCTCGAAATGGAATTGCGCCGCCAGACGGCGCATCAGCTCGAAGTCTCCGCGCCCGTCGCGCCCGAAGCGCGTATCGTGCCCGAGCAGCACGCCTTCCGCCTTCAGCCGGTCCACGAGAAGGTCCTTCACGAATTCCTCCGGTTCGAGCGCCGCGAGCGGCGGTTCGAACGTCAGCACGACCGTCGTGTCGAGCCCGAGCCGTTCGAAGAGCATCAGTCGGTGGTCCAGCGACAGGATTTGTCCCCAGGACGCGCCATGCGGCAGGCGGGGCTTGCCCGTCAGGGCCGCGCGCGGCGGGCGGTCGAACGTGACGACGACGGCGTCGCCGCCGGTCTCGCGCGCCCAGGCGAGCAGGCGCCGCAGCACGCTGAGGTGCCCGCGGTGCACGCCGTCAAAAGTGCCAAGGGTCACCTTGGCCTTCGTGAACGGGCCGATCGCGGATGTGAGACCGTGGAACGTTTTCACATGTCACCGGACGCAAGTGCCTCGCTGCGCCAGATCATATCGGCAGGAGAAGCTACGGCCGCCCTGCGCCGCGCCGTATTCTTCCCGTTGTTCCTCGGCGTCATTGCATCTGCGAGCCGAGGTAATTCATCACTTCCTGCGACGGGTGCGCGTCGCGGCGCACGTCGGCGAGCCAGGTCTGCCTGACGGTGTCGCGCTTGCGGGACAGGAGATCCTCGGTGATGCCCGCGATGTTCTTTTCGAAATCTGCGCGGTCGGCGGGCTTCACGGCGACCCGCTTCAGGAGGAAGACGGCGCGCGCGCCGGCCGGCTCCAGCGCCTTGCCCACTTCGTTGTCCTTGAGCGCGAACGCCGCATCGGCGAAATGGCTATAGTCGTAGTCCCCGGGCAGACCGATCCTCATCGCGAACCGGTATCCCATGTATTCCTTGGGACGGGTGAAGAAATCGCTCTTCCCGCGCTCCACGCAGTCCTTGAGGTCCTTCTGGATTTCCTCCTGCGTGAAGGAAAGCGCCTTCAGCCGCTCGGCGACCGCGGCCTCGATTTTCGCCGCGGCGGCGTCGAGGCTCGACGGGTTATCCTTCAACGCCTGCTCGGCCATTTCCTGCGCCAGATCGTATCCCTTCGCCGCGCGATAGTCCTTCTCGACCTGCTTGCGAATGGCGTCGAACGGCGCGGGACGCGGGTCCTGAATCTTCAGGATCTGAAAGATGAACTTGCCGTCGCGCGCCTCGAGCGTCACGCTGGGCCGGCGGATGTTCGAGGCCGACTGGCCGAAGGCCTTGGACCTGAGATCGGTCGCTCCCGGGAGTATCATGTCCGCCTTGTCGGCGGGGAACAGCGGGCTGACCTGGTGGACCAGGTTGAACTTCTTCGCGATTGCCGCGAAATCGGCGGCGCGGACTTCTTCCGATCCGAAAGGCACCTCGGTCTGGGTGGCGATCTCGTCGTTGACGTCCTTCATGTCCTCGTCCACGACGCGCATGGCCTCTTCCTTGCGCAGCTCGGCCTCGATCTGCGGGGCCACCTCGGCCAGCGGCTTGAACTTGGGCGGCTCGTCCGGCTTGGCCTCTTGCGGGGGCACGCGGACGCGGTACTGGTCCTTGTGCGCGTTGTAATAGGCGTTCACCTGCTGCTGCGTGATGACGACGCTGTCGAGATATCGCGCGGTGGGACACAGGAGGTACTCGATGCTGACCTGCTCCGGTTCCAGGTAGCCGACGTCGTTCGGGTCGCGCTCCGGCGGGGTGTTCTTGTGTTCATCGTAGAATTCCTGCACCGACTTGTCATCCGCGGCGACCAGCGGCGCGAACGCGTCGGCGCGGAGGGCGATGTATTCCGCCATGACGCGCTCGTTGTCGCGGGCGTACCAGAGCCAGGCTTCGTTTTCGGGGAGCGTCACCGACATCAGCACCGTGCGCGCCAGGGTGACGGCGGTCAGATAGGTCTTCAGCGAGTTTTCGAACGACTGCTCAGACAGGCGGGCCCGCTCGAGGAACACCGCGTACTCCTTCGCGTCGTAGCCCAAGCCGCTCTGAGAGGGGAAGCGCATCTTGAGGAGTTCGGCGATCTCATCGTCGCCGGCGTTGATGCCGTATCGTTTCGCCTCTTCCGCGAGGATGAGCATCTGCCAGGCCTGCGCCCGGGCCGCCTCGACGTCCGTCCGGCGCTGGCTCAGCGAACTGAGCGTCATGGCCAGCGCGTCCACCTGCTGCGCCGGCACCGCCTTGCCGAAGATTTTCCCTTGCGGCCCGGGGGTCTTGGCGAACAGGTAGTTCCACGGCACGAGCCAGGTCACCATGATGACCACGCAGATGACGACGAGCAAAACACCGGCCTTCTCTCGCATCCACTTGTTCATATCGGCCATGTGCATAGAGCGCGCTCCTCAGATAATCAGGTCATCGCAAGGCGCATACTCGAAACGCTGCATTATAATCCGATCCGCCCGCGGCTTCAAGGCATCCCTGACTGAGCGGGAACGCAGACCTTGACACGCTCGCCGGGCGGTGCGATAATCCGACGAGTTGTTGCAACGCTCACAGGCGCCCGCGAGGGCGTGAAGGGAAGACGGTGAAATTCCGTCGCGGTCCCGCCGCTGTGATCGGGGACGAAAGCCGCATCGCGCGCAGGAAACTGCGCGCGCTTGGCCACTGTTCGGGGCGATCCCCGGACGGGAAGGCGCGGCAAGTAGGATGATCCGAGAGCCAGAAGACCTGCCTGTGCGCGCTTCGCTTCATGTCGCATGGCCCGCTCGCAGAGCGGGACATGCTAAGGCTCCGAGGCTGGGCTGATGAAGATGCGGCTGGGCGGCCACACCGATTGCTCCCCTGCGCCTTCGAGGCAAGGGGCATATTGTTGTTCCAACCCGCGCGCTCCATCCCTCGACCTCCGCCTCATGAAGTAACCCCGTCCGCGGCCTCCGGAAGAGAGTCCGCCATGGAAAGGAGAGGGACGTGAGCAGTCAGCGTTATCCTGGTCGCACGGTGAGGTCGCGCAGGTCGGCGCCGGCGTTTGGGGTGGGCGCGTTCACGCTGATCGAGATGCTGGCCGTCATCGCCATCATCGGTATCCTGGCCGGGCTGCTTCTGCCCGCGATCACCGCCGCGCGCGAGCGCGGTCGCGAGGCCGCGTGCAGCAGCAACCTGCGCCAGCTCTTCATGGCCACGGAGATGTACTGCAACCATTTCGATGAGTACTACTTCCCCGCCGCCCGCGACGTGAACACGACCAACCTCGAACGCTGGCACGGCATCCGCCAGCAGACCGGCACCGATCCGGTGACAAGTGCGCCGATATACACCCCGTTCGACCCGAGCCTGGGCAAGCTCGCTCCGTACCTCTACATCAACACCGTCGTCAACACCACCGGCACCGCGGGTAACACCGGCACCGTCGAGGCGCAGATCAAGCAGTGCCCCACTTTCGCCGGCAAGTGGATCGGCGCGGGCGCTTATGAGATCGGCTGCGGCGGCTACGGCATGAGCCACCTGTACGTCGGCAGCCATGAATACAAGACGCCGGTCTACTATACGAGCGACGTGGTGAGCGCGCCGAGTACTTTCGACGACCTGACCGCCGTCGAATGCGGCTCCAACCGGCATGAAGTGCGCGTGCCGGAGCAGACGCTCCTCTTCGCCGATGCGGCCGCGCCGGACGCCAATTTCTCCGGCAAGGTCATCGAGTACTCCTTCGCGGAGCCGAACTACTTTACCAATTCCGGGCGGTGGGACCCGACGCTGCCGCCCTGGGGCGACTTCCATCCCGATCCGAACTATCCGCCCGACACCGTGGACCTCTCGCACTCGGACAATCCGTCGCTCCATTTCCGGCACACCGGCAATGCCAACGTCCTCTGGTGCGACGGGCACGTCAGCAGCGAGGGGCCGCTGTTCTCGCGGACGCTGACCGCGACGATCTTCTCAACCGGCTTGCAGACGTCCGTGGACTACTCGACGTACGGGCTCGGATGGTTCGGCGCCGACGACAACTCGGCCTTCCGGCTCGAGAAGAATACCGCGCAGTGCGTGCAGATCCCTGTTCCACCGGCGGAATAAATGGCTGAATATCTCTACCTGGTCAGGCACGGCTCCACCGGGCCGGCGCGCGACGGCCGATATCTCGGCCGCACCGATCTTCCGTTGGACGCCGCCGGCCGGTCCCAGGTCGAGGCGCTGGCGCAGTCGCTCCGCGTGAAACGCAAGTGCGGGCGATGCGTGTGCAGCCCGCTCCAACGCGCCGCACAGACGGCCGAGATTTTGCAGTCCGCGACCGGTTGCGTGCCCGAAACCGACCCAGACCTGCGCGAGATTGACTTCGGCCGATGGGAGGGTAAGATGTTCAACGAAATCCGCGATTCCAGCCCCGAGGAAGTCGCCCAATGGGCGCGGTTCGCGGTGGATTTCGCGTTTCCGGGCGGCGAAAGCCTGCGCGACTTTCTCGACCGGGTCCGGCGCGCGGCGGACCGGCTCGCCGCCGACGACGCGGACACCGTTCTCGCGGTCACGCATGCCGGCGTCATCAAGATCATGCTCTGCCACCTGCTCGGACTCGAGGCGCGCCGGTACGTCGCGTTCGAGATCGCGACCGCTTCACTGACGGTCGTGCGCCTGTTCGAAGGGAAAGGCGTCCTGTCGGAAATGATCCGCGTCGAGCGGCCGGAGCCGAAATGACATGGCGCACATTATCCTGGTGACCGGCGGCAGCCGCAGCGGCAAGAGCGCGCACGCGCTGGACATCGCGCAGCGCCTCGACGGGCCGCGCGCCTTCGTCGCCACCTGCCCGGCGCTTGACGACGAAATGCTGGCCCGCATTCAGATGCACCGGAACTCCCGCCGGCAGGCCGGCTGGCGGACGATTGAAGAAACCGACGACCTCGCCTCCGCGCTCGCGCGGGCCGCGGATTGCCGCGTGGTGCTGGTGGATTGCCTGACGCTGTGGGTCAACAACCTGCTCTATAACGCGGAGCAGGCCGGCCGCGCGCTGGAGGAGAGCGACATTCAGAAGCACTGCGAGGCGGTGCTTCGCGCCTGCGCTCCGCTCGCGGGAACGGTCCTTTTCGTGACGAACGAAGTCGGCTGGGGAATCATCCCCGAGAACGCCTCGGCGCGCCGGTTCCGCGATCTCAGCGGCCGTTGCAATACCGTCATGGCCGCCGGCTCGGACGAAGTCATCCTGGTCGTGTGCGGACTTCCCATCCATTTGAAGAAAGGAGACTGACGTGGCGAACGTCCTGGAAGAAAGGCTCAACGGCATTCGCGAGCAGGATGCCGAGTGGCGCGCGAAGGCCCATGCGCGGCTGGAGCAGCTCACGATGCCGCACTGGGCGCTCGGCCGCCTGATGGACCTCGCCGAGGACCTGGCCGGCATGACGCGCTCCATGAACCCGCCCGTCGCCCGGAAGACCATCGTCACGATGGCCGGCGACCACGGCGTCGTGGCCGAAGGCGTCAGCAAGTACCCGCAGGTCGTCACGCTGGAGATGGTGCACAACTTCGTCACCGGCGGCGCCGGGATCAACGCCCTCGCGCGCGTCGTCGGGGCGCGCGTGGTCGTGGTGGACATGGGCACGGCGGGCGATCTGGCGGAACTGGCGAAGAGCGGGAAGATCCTGTCGCGGCGCATCGGATCGGGCACGCAGAACATCGCGCGCGGCCCGGCGATGAGCCGCGCCGACGCCATCCGCTGCATCGAAAACGGCATGGAACTCGCGCTCCAACTCGGCGACTCCACCGACGTCTTCGGCTCCGGCGACATGGGCATCGGCAACACGACGCCCAGCGCCGCCATCGCGGCGGCCATCACCGGCTGCACGCCGCTGGCGGCCACCGGGCGCGGGACCGGGATTGATTCGGAGCAGCTCCGGCACAAGGTCAGCGTCGTCGAGCGCGCGCTGGAGGTGAACAAGCCTGACCCGACCGACGGGCTCGACGTGCTCGCGAAAGTCGGCGGCTTTGAGATCGGCGGCATCACCGGGCTGATCCTCGGCGCGGCTCATCTGCGCAAGCCGGTGATTGTGGACGGCTTCATCTCGACCGCCGGCGCGCTGATCGCGCAGACGCTTTCACCGGAGGCGGCCGACTACATGATCGCCGCCCATCGCAGCGAGGAGTCCGGGCACGCGATCATGCTCCAGCATTTGAAGAAGAAGCCCCTGCTCGATCTCGGCCTGCGGCTCGGCGAGGGGACCGGCGGCGCGCTCGCCATGAACCTGGTGGAGGCGGCCGCGGCGATCCTGACCCGCGTCAGCACGTTCGACGAGGCCTCGGTCTCCAAGGCGAACGCATGAGACGCTTCATCGCGGCGATGAGATTCCTGACGGTGATCCCGTTCCCCGGAACCTGGGGCGCGGATGAAGCCTCGCTCGCCGGCAGCACGGTTTTCTTTCCCGCGGTCGGCCTGCTGATCGGGCTCGGCGCGGCGGGAATCGCCGCTTGCGCCGTCCGCTGGTTGCCGGCCGGTCCGGCGGCGGCGCTCGTCATCGTGGCGCTGCTGGCCGTCTCCGGCGGGCTTCACATGGACGGCCTTTCGGACACGGCCGACGGACTGCTGAGCGCGCGGCCGCGCGAGCGCGCGCTGGAGATCATGCGCGACAGTCACGTCGGCGCGATGGGCGTCATCGCCATCGTCTGCGCGCTGCTGCTGAAGTTCGCGGCCGTGGCGTCCCTGCCGGCGGCGGAGCTTTGGCGCACCGCCCTGCTCATGCCGGTCGCGGGCCGGGCCGCCCTCGTCGTCACGATCGCGCTGCTGCCCTATGCCCGGCCGGGAGGCGGCCTGGCCGCGCCGTTCTATCGCAACCGTTCGATGCTCGCCGCGCTGGCGGCTGAAGTCATCCTGCTCGTGACGGCGTGGCTCGTCCTCGACCTGGCCGGACTCATCGCCGCGTGCGCCTCGCTGGCGGCGGTCCTGATCTTTGCGGTCTATACCTATCGCCGGATCGGCGGCGCGACGGGGGACACGCTCGGCGCGGCGTGCGAGATCGCCGAGCTGGTCCCGGCCATGGCCATGGCGGCCTGGTATTTTCAGGCGGGAGGCCATCCGTGAACCGCGCGCGATATTGGATTGCGGCCGCTGCCGTTGTCGGCGCGCCGGCGGTCCTGTTTCTTTGCCTGAGCGCACGCGCTGCGCCGGCCGCTGGAGAGCCGGCCCGCAAGCCCCCTCAGCGAATCGTCTCGCTCGCGCCCAGCGTCACGGAGATGCTCTTTGCGCTCGGCCTGGGAGATCGCATCGTCGGCGCGACCGACCATTGCGACTTTCCGCCGGAGGCCAAAAAAATCCCGCGCGTCGGCGGACTCGGCCGGCCGAATGTCGAGAAGCTGCTTTCGCTCTCCCCGGATATCGTCATCGCGACTGATCTCGAGCGCAAGGACCTCGCCGAGGCGCTGCGGCGCGCCGGAATCAACGTGCTGGAGTTGAAGATCGGCAATTTCGCCGAACTCTTCGAGGCCGAGCGGAAGATCGGCGATGCCGTCGGCGAGCCGGAGGCCGCGGCCCGGCAAGTCCGTGAAATGCGGGCTCAGCTCGACGCGGCGGCGAAGCTCTCCGCGGGCGTCCCGCGCGACCGGCTGCCCAAGGTCTTCATCGAGGTCTGGTCCGATCCGCTCATCACCGCCGGAGGAAGGTCCTTTCTCGACGACGTCATCGCGCGCGCCGGCGGAGTGAATGTCGCGCACGATCTCGTGCAGGATTATCCGACGATCAACCCCGAAAAAGTCGTCCAGTGGAACCCGGACGTGATCCTGCTCTGCTACATGACTGAAGCGAAGGACGCCGCGGCGCAGATCGCCGGCCGGATCGGCTGGGGCGGCATCAAGGCCGTGCGCGAAGGGCGGATCATCGCCGACATCTCGCCGGACGCGCTGCTGCGGCCGGGGCCGCGCCTCGTCGCCGGAGTGCTGCAGCTCGCCGAGCGGCTGCATCCGCCTCATGCCGCACAGCCCGCGCCGCGAAACCCGCCGGAGAAATGAACTCGCCATGAATGCGCGACGCGGTTGGGGCATGTTCGTCATCCTGCTCGCCCTCCTGGCCGGAGCGTGCGCCTTGTCGCTCCTGGCCGGCCCGTCGTGGGTTCCGCTTTCGGAGATGCCTGAGTCAAACATCGTCCGGATGCGGGTCGCGCGCATCCTGCTGGGCATCATCGCCGGCGCGGGGCTTTCGGTCTCCGGCGTGATCTTCCAGGCGCTGCTGCGCAATCCGCTGGCGGAGCCTTACGTGCTGGGCGTCTCGTCCGGGGCCGGGCTCGGTGCGGCGGTGGCGATCGTGCTGGGTCTTAGCGGCACCGGCGTCTGGGGCGTGCCTGCCCTGGCCTTCATCGGCGCCCTGTTCACGATCCTGCTGGTTTACGGCCTCGCACGCACGTCCTCGGGCGCGGTCCCGGTGCCGACGCTCCTGCTCTCGGGCGTCATCGTCGGCGCGGTCTTGAGCAGCATCCTGATGTTCATCGTGTCCACCTCCGAAGGCGAGAAACTGCACAACGTCATGTGGTGGCTCCTCGGAAGCCTGCAGGCGCTGGACTGGCGGCCGCTGGAGATTTCGGCCCCGCCGGTCGCGGCCGGGCTGCTGCTGGCGGTGCTCCTTTCGCGCGACCTGAACCTGATGACGCTCGGCGAGGAGCCCGCCGCGCACCTGGGACTGAACGTGGAGCAGACGAAGAAGCTGTTCTTCCTGGTGGCATCGCTCATGACCGGCGCCACGGTGGCGGCGTGCGGGCTGATCGGCTTCGTCGGGCTGATCGTGCCGCATATCGCGCGGCTGATCATGGGGCCGGACCACCGGCGGCTGGTGCCGGCCGCGGCGCTGGCCGGGGCGACGTTTCTCGTCCTCGCCGACAGCTTCGCGCGCAGCGTGCTGCCGGTGGAAATCCCCATCGGCGTAGTCACTGCGTTCCTGGGCGGACCTTTCTTCCTGTTCATCCTGCGGCGCAGGACGTCGCCCTATTGGAGGTAGCCGTGCTCTCGGTCAAGAACGTCAGCGCCGGATACGGCCGGAAGCTCGTGGTGCGCGATGTGACGATGCGCGTGGCCGAAGGCGAGTTCGTCGGGCTGATCGGCCCGAACGGCTCCGGCAAGACCACCCTGCTGCGCGTCATCAGCGGCGTGCTGGCGCCGTCCGAGGGCGAGGTGCTGCTCCGCGACGCCCCGCTCCGGACGATCGGCAAGCGGCGGCTGGCGCAGATGATGGCCTGCCTGCCGCAGGAGCTGGCCTCGGACCTGGCGTTCACGGTGCGGGAGATCGTGCTGATGGGGCGCTCGCCGCATCTTTCTAGGATCGGCCGCGAGACGCGGCAGGATTCCGAGGCGGCCGAGAAGGCGATGGCGCTGGCGGACATCGCGGACATCGCGGACCGTTTCATGACCGAGATCAGCGGCGGCGAGCGCCAGCGCGCGTTCATCGCGATGTGCCTGGCGCAGGAGCCGCAGATCCTGCTGCTCGACGAGCCGACGAGCCACCTGGACGTCGGCCACCAGTTGTCGCTGCTCGACCTGGTCAAGCGGCTGAACCGCCGGAGCGGAATGACCGTCGTCGCGGTCTTCCATGACCTGAACCTCGCCTCTGAGTACTGCGACCGGCTGCTGCTGCTCCACCAGGGCCGCGCCGAGGCGCTCGGCTCGCCGCAGGAAGTCCTCACGGCGGAAATCATCCGGCGGGTCTACCAGGCCAAAGTCCTCACCGAGCCGAACCTCGTCTCCGGCAAACCGCACATCGTCATCTCCGCCGGGACAGACTAAAGTTGCTTTCATGCCCCGGAATTATTACAAGGCGTTTCAAACACGGCTGACCAAATCGGTCCTGCGATAAACCGCTCAGAATCGTCGTTTCCGTCAGGAATATCCCCACCTACTCAATTACCCGTGTTGAATTCTCTCAACATAGGGGATTCTCCTATGTTCGTCTAGGTTTTTCCTCTATTCGGCGTCAATCAGGGTCCGTTTGGTGTAGGGGCAGCGCAACACTCCCTCATTCCGCATTAAGACCACGATCTGCGAGATAGCACCGTGTTTATAGGCCAACACTATGGTTGTGGTGAAGGCAGCAGTCTCGGCATAGCATTTGCTGAACCAAAATTGAGCAGATTGGCCAATCCTTACCGCCAAGGATATGGCAACATCTTGTGCGCACTGAACTTGCGCCTATTCTTTGGAAAGGGAGGATTTTGCCGATGCGCAGATTATGTCTCACGCTTTCGGTTGCAGCTCTCCTCAGCCTCATTGGCCGGTCGTCGTTCGCAACAAGCATCTTCGTCGAGAGCGATGCATCAACCCTTTGTGCCGCGGTGTCCTCCGGGGTGCCGACAACCGCGGAGCTTACGAAACTCAACGGCGGAAACACGGCCGGCCTGACGTTCCACACGGTCTTTCCAGGCGCGCAAGGGACGTTCACGCCTGTGCCGCCTGGCGCTCCGGCCGGCACTGAAGTCGTCAGCATCCCTCTCATCGTGTCGAGCGTGAGCCCGAGCGGTTTCTTCGAAGTTACCTTTGACCTGCCGAGCGTGTTCGAGGACGTTCAACTGACAGGCGTCGCCAACGCCGACGACAAAGGCCGGGCCTTCTTGAACGGCCACGCCATTTCCCCCGCGTTGTCCGCCACCGGTCACATTGACGAATTCGATAACGTTGGTTTCTCGACCTCCGACGCCTCTTACTTCGAGCCGGGTGAAAACGTCCTGCTCATCGCCGACGACAACACAGGCGGCCCAAGTGGTGTAGCTTTTTATGCCGACATCACCTACAACACGGTTCCTGAGCCGGCGACGATGACGCTGTTCGGGCTGGGACTTGCCGGGCTGATCGGCCGCCGGATACGCCGGAGCAGCGGCAGGTAAGCGACCTTCGTTCTTTCGATGTGCGCCTTCTCGCGCCGCGCGATGTTCCACAGGAATATCGCGCGGCGCTTTTTTGTCGGCGAGTATTCCGGGTAAATAATACATCTCTTGTCAACCTTGCAAAGGTTTGTATGAACCTTCGCAAGTTTTTCCATTTTGTGCCATCCTGAAGGCTGCCGCCCGTCGAGAGTCTCTCTTCGAGCCTGAGCCTCGGAGCCGCAGCGCCGAAGTTGCGGGCGAAATCCCTTCTCAGTTACAATGATGGGCGATGCGGCCTCAAGTCCCTTTGGCCGAATCCGGCCTCGTTCCAGGAGACCACGGTTTGGAGCTGTTCGGCGACTTTTCGCGCGTGCTGTTGAGCATCCTCTTCGAGGCGCTCCCTTTCGTGCTCCTGGGATCCCTGGTCAGCGGGGTCATGGAGGTCTTCCTTCCGTCGGAAGTGCTGACGCGGATCCTGCCGAAGAACCGCTTCCTGGCCACGCTCAGCGGCGCGCTGGCCGGGCTGGCGCTGCCGATGTGCGAGTGCGGCGTGATCCCGGTGATGCGCCGGCTGATCCGCAAAGGCACGCCGCTCAATGTCGCCCTGGCTTACATGCTCGCCGCGCCGGTGGTCAATCCGATCGTCATCCTCAGCACGATGGTCGCTTTTCGCTCGATGCGGCCGCTGACCGTGACGGGATTGCGCATGGGCATGGGCCTGGTCATCGCCATGATCACCAGCGGCGTCGTGACGATGTTCGCGGGAACGAAGGCGCACACGATCGAACTGAAGGCGCCGGCGGCCGCGCGGCCGTCGTGGCGGCAAGGATCGCGCGAGGCGCTCGGTCACGCGGGCCGGGACTTCATCGAGATCGGCGCGTTCCTGGCGATCGGCGCGGCGATTTCCGCGGCGCTGAACGTCCTCGTCGAGCGCAAGATCGTCGTCCAGTTCGCCGGTCAGAACGTCATGGCGACGGTGACGATGATGGCCATGGCGCTCGTCCTGAACCTGTGCAGCGAGGCGGACGCGTTCGTGGCGTGGAGCTTCCGCGATTTCTCGATCTCCAGCCGGCTGGCGTTCCTGGTCCTCGGGCCGATACTCGACATGAAGCTCATCGCCATGTACACGCGCGTCTTCCGCCGGCGGACGATCCTGATCCTGTGCGCGTGCAGCGTGGCGCTGGTCTTCACGGCGACCATGCTGCTCAGCAACCTCTGGCCCGAACTCGCCAAGCCGAGCCCGCTGACGGACGCCGCCCGGCAGGCGCAACAGCAGCAGCCGGCGCAGAGGTTGCAGCCATGAACCACCATACGATCCATCGCGTCGTCGGCGCCGGCCGCGTGGCGGTCATTCTCGTCTGGGCGGTCTTCCTCGCATTCGCCTGGTATACGACGAAATACCCGCACGCGGGAAAACCCGGCCGGCTGGGGATCATCAATCCCTCGTACCGCTGGCTGAGCCTGGCGTCGGCGGCGACGTTGATCCTCGTCAGCGCCGCCCTGCTGCCGGCGCGGCGGGACGAGCATGAGCATCACCCCGGCGGCGGCTCCGACCGCGAAGGCGACCACGATCACGAAGAGCACGAAGCCGCTTCGCCCGGCGAGCTGGTCTTCCAGGCGCTGTTCCTCGCCCCGATTGTCCTTTCCTTGTGCAGCACCGGCAGCGGGCTCAGCGGCGCCAGCCTCTCGCGGCGCGGAGTCCATGAGATCCAGTTGCCGCAACAGACTCAAATCCGCTCCGCGGCGCCGACCGCGCGCGCGCCGGCGGTCCTGGCCGAACCGATAAAGCCTGCAGGCGCGGAATCCGAGGAAGTTCAGCCGCCGTTGTCCATGGCGGACCTCTACGAATACCTGCTCACGGGCGCGCCGGCGCAGTGGGTGGGACGGCCGGTGGACGCGATCGGCCAATACTTCGTGGACGAGCGCTGCAGCGCGAACCAGTTCGTCGTGACCCGCATCGTGGTCACCTGCTGCCTGGCCGACGCTGAGGTGATCGGTGTGCGCGCCCAGTCGCCAGAGCTGTTCAAGCCAAGCGCCGCAGTGAATTCCTCTCAGAGACCGCAGGCGCCCGGCAAGCCGCTTGCTCGCGTGGCCAGGCTGGGGCCATGGATCGAAGTGCGCGGCAAGCTGCAGGCGTTGAACGACCGGTTCGGCAACCCGGCGCTCTTCATCGGTGACGCTACCGTCTCAGAAGTTCCTCCGCCCGACGATATCCTGCTCTACCCGCGCCGCCGCAAAATGCCCTGGTGAAAGCGGCGGCCGCAGATAGCACGCTATTCAGCCGGCCGCGCGAAACTCTCCCGAAGCATCAGGGCCGCCCCGAACAGGTAAATCGGCAGCCACGGTATCCAGCTCACCACGTGGCATGCCAGCGAACGGTCCGCGGGGACCTTGAATGCAGCCAGCAGCCCGACGAACGCCACCTGCGGCAGTCCCAGGCCGGAGAGGCCGATGGGAATCATGCTCGCGACTTCCACCGCGCACATGATCCAGAGGATGCGGACATACCAAACCTCATTGAGGCCGACGCCCTCCGCGCCTATGGCGATCAGGCAGAACAGAGGGCCGAAGTTCGCCACGAACATCCGCGCGACGTTGGCCGCGAGCGCGCCCAGCAGGCTCGGCCCGTGCGAGCGATAGGTCTCCAGCGATTCCAGGATTTTTCGCAGCGCGTCGTGCAGCCGATGCGGCATCAGGCCATGAAGCGACTGCACGTGAAAACGCTTGAGCCGGCCGGTGAGCCCCGTGGCGAGCATCAGCAACAAGATCAGCGTCGGGAGAGCCCCAATGATGAGCAGCGGCACGATCCAGGCGCGATGCTCCTGCGCGGCCTGCACGTCCAATGCCAGCGCCAGCGCGCCGACGCCGCAGATCGCGACGACCTTCAGCGCCGCATTGAGCGACAGCGCCACGAACATCTGCGCGTGCAGCTTGTCCGGCCGCGCCAGCCGGTACCACGCCACCGCGCCGCCGCCCACCGTGCCCGGCAGGAACAGCGATACGAAGTTGACGACAAGCGTCGTCCTCGCCACGGCCCACCAGCCGCCGCTGAACCCGACGGGCCGGACCAGCAAGTAGAGCTTGAGCGCGTCGAGCATGATCGCGCAGACGGCGACCGGCACGGCGGCGAGCACCCACAGGTATTCCGCGCCGGCGAGCGCCGACCAGAGCCGCGAAGGCTTGGCGATGACGACCAGGCCGGCGATCATCGCCAGCACGAGGACCAGGCGCAGCCACCAGCCGACGCGCTGCCATGTCCAGCTCACGAGAGGTCCTTCTTCAAAGCGATATCGCGCACGAGGCCGACAATGCGGTTGGCCTCGGACGCGCGATCTCGGAACCATGCCTGCACGCCCCGCTCGTAGGATCGCCAGGCGTCCTCATCCGTCAACAGCATGCGCGCCGCCTCCACGAGCCGCTCGAAGTCCCCGCCGCAGACGATGCCGGCGTTCCGCTCCGCCAGCGAGCCGCCTGAATCCACAGAGAGAGAGAGAATGGGCATCCCGGCCTGGGCGGATTGGACGAAAGTCTGAGGGAAGACGCCCTCCGAGGAACTCGTCGAGACAAAGATGCGATGTTGTGCGAAGAGCGCGTTGGCCTCGTCGAAGGGCAGGCCTTCGTAGAGCATAAGATTGTCCGGCGCGCGTCTTCGCAACCGCGCGATGTCCTGGCTCGGATCGGGCTGGCAGACGAGGGTGAAGGAGTGACCCGGCAGCCGCGCTGCCAGGTCAACGAAAATGTCCGCGTGCTTGCCCACCGCGTCGCGGCCCACCCACAGCGCGCCCGCGCGCGGTCCCTCTGCCGCCGGCGGCGGTGGCGGCAACGGCGCGGGAAAGATCACCGCCGCGCGGCCATACGTGCGCCGGAGAACCTCGGCCTGCTGCGCGGTATCGCAGGAGAGCGCGCGGGCGTGACGCATGGCGAACTCGTGAAAGCGTCGGGCGAGGGGCGACAACGAGCTGTCGGGCTGGCCCGAGCATTCCTTGTCGCTGGCGCTGCGGCACATGTGCAGATGAGTTCTCCCCGCCGCAAACGCCGCGAAACTCACCAGGCCGTTGACGCCGCTGGCGCTCTGCGTGATATACAGGTCGTGCCGCCCCGCCAGCAGGCGCCAGACCAGCCGCGCCAGTTGCGCCGCCGTGAAGTGAGGACCCGGCGACATGCGAATCACGGGGCGTATCGTCATGCCCGGTTCGCGGCGCACCGGCTGGCCGATGTCCGCCACGTAGAGCGTCACCTCGAACCCGCCCGCCTGCGCCAGAAGCCGGGCGATCTGGAGCGACTCCAATTCCGCGCCGCCGAACGGAAATCGGCATCCCGGCTCCGTGAGGGAGCACGCGGCCAGTGAGATAATCCCAACGGAGATCGGAGAATCAGGGCGCTTCATCTTTCGCAGGCGATCCTCTTCAGGGGCTGAAATTCATGCGTAGCGTAGGTTCCCTGGGAAAAAGAGTCAAGTGGGCGAGGTTCAGGGCCTCGCGCAAGCGGTTGCGCGCTCTCTTCTGCCGCCCGTTTGTCGGCTATATCCTGTCGCAGTATACTGCCGCAGGATATAGCCGCCCGCTTTAACGCGAACGGGCTTGGGGCCGCGAACGTCTTTGGCTTTCTTCGCGCTCACTGTCTCCGCTCGTCCCTCGGCTATGTTCTGTCACGGTATACCTCCGTGGAATATGGTCACCCGCTTCCGCGAAAAATGGACTTGGGGCCGCGTACCGCTCCGGCTTTCGCCGATCGGCCACGCCGCATGCGTTTTCCTTATCATTTCTTCAACGCCTTTCCCCGCCGGCGATCGGGGAGCGGAAGAAATGTCACAGCGGAACCGACGCATTTTACGCCCGCGCCGTTATTGTTCTTGACAGTGGGATTCACGGCGGATAGATTCCGCTGGTGTGTGTCGCTGGATTCCGAGAATAACCCGCTGCCCACGGAGGTCCTATGTCAAGGATAGCCGCCTTCACCGCTTTGTTGATCCTGCTTGCGCCCTCGGCGCTGTTCGCGCAGACGCCTGAAGGCCCGGGCACGTGGGCCTTTCAGCCGGCTCGGGACGAGTTCCGGCCCGATGCGTTGCTGGACCTGCGCTCGCTCAACGAGAAACAGGCCGGCGAATCGGGGTTCGTGAAGGTGGATGCCAACGGCGATTTCGTCCTCGGCAACGGCGACCCGGTGCGGTTCTGGGCGGTCAATACGAACGTCGGGCGCGATAAGCCGTTCCACGCCCGGCCGCTCTGGTCGGAGGCCGAGCCGGACCTGGCGCATCACGCCCGGTTCCTGGCCAAGCGCGGCGTGAACATGGTCCGGTTGCACGCGCACCTCGACCCCGGGCCCAAGGGCAAGCTGACGGAGTTCGATCGGGCCGAGCGCGACTGGATCTGGCGGGCAGTCGCCGCGATGAAGAAAGAGGGCATCTACGCGACCATCTCGCCGTTCTGGGCTGAGGGCTCCAGCGTCGGCCCGAGCTGGGGCATTCCCGGCGTGACGAAGGAGCAGAGCGCCGCCAGCCTGCTCTTCTTCGACCCGACGATGCAGGAAGGTTACCGGGCCTGGCTGAAAGCCCTCTACGCCGAGACGAACCCTTACACCGGCATCCCGCTGGCGAAGGACCCGGCGGTCGCGATCATCCAGCTTCAGAATGAGGACAGCCTGCTGTTCTGGACGTTCAACAGCATCCAGGGCGAGCAGCGGCGACGGCTCTCCAGGCTGTTCGGCGATTTCCTCAAGAGCAAATACGGCTCGCTGGACAAGGCGAAGCCGGCGTGGGGCGGCGCCGACAACAAGGATGACGACCTCGCCGACGGCGTCGTCGCGCTGGACAATATCTGGGAACTGACCCAGGAGCGCAGCGGCGCGCGGGCCCGGCGGCTGGCCGATATGACCGAGTTCCTCAGCCGGACGATGGACGACTTCAACCGGAAGATGGAGAAATTCCTCCGCGAGGAACTCGGCTGCAAACAGCTCATCAACGCGGGCAACTGGCAAACGGCCGACATGGTCAAGCTCAACGATGCGGAGCGGTGGAGCTATACGGCCAACCAGGTGCTGGCGGTCAACCGCTATTTCGACGGGATTCATATCGGCAAAAACAACGGCTGGGCGATCGAAAACGGAGACCAGTTCACGTCGCCCTCGGTGCTCCTCGAGCCGAGGCAACTGCCGGTCAGCCTCAAGCTGGTCAAGGGATTCCCGATGATGGTCACCGAGTCCGCCTGGGTCATGCCGGACGCGCACGCGAGCGAGGGGCCGTTCCTGGTGGCGGCTTACCAGTCGCTGTCCGGCGTGGACGCCTACTTCTGGTTCGCCACCGACACCGACGAATGGACTCCGCCGCAGTCGGCCAACGGCTACATGCCGTCGCAGGGCAAATGGCTGTTCGCCAACCCGGACATGCTGGGCGGTTTCCCGGCGGCCGCGTTGATGTATCGCATGGGCTACGTTCGCCGCGGAGAGCCGGTGGTGCACGAGGAGCGGTCGCTGGAGAACATTTTCCAGCGGCGCGACCCGATCATCGCGGAAGGCGCCGGGTTCGATCCCAACCGCAACTCCGGGAACATCGCCCCGGACTCGTCGGTCAAGGGAGGCGTCAACCCGCTGGCATTCCTGGCCGGCCGGGTGGAAGTCGTCTATGGCGGGCAGCCGCAGGCCAGCAAGGTGGCCGATCTGAAGCCGTTCATTGACGAACCGAACAAGGAAGTGCGCAGCGTCACCGGCGAGCTGACGTTCAACTACGGCAAGGGCTTCTGCCTGCTGAACGCGCCGAAAGCCCAGGGCGTCGCGGCGTTCTTCAAGAACCGGAAGGACTTCAAGACTGACGACGTCGAGATCGCCTCCGACAACGATTACGGAACCGTGCTCGTCGTCTCGATGGACGACAAGCCGATCCGCGAATCCGGCAAGCTGCTCGTGCAGACGACGACGCAGTGCCGGCCGACCGGCTGGCGGGAGAAACCGGTCACGATCAAAGTGAAAGAAGGCACTTTCCCCGGCTTCGAGGTCGTCAATTTCGGCAAGGCGCCCTGGCAGGTGACGCGAGCCCGAGTCACGCTGACCATCCACAACCCCAGCCTGGCCAAGGCGACGGTGCTTGACGCCAACGGCAATGCCGCCGGGGAAGCCAAGTTGGAGAGACGAGGCGACGAGGTCGAGTTCAGGTTTCCGGAAAACGCCTTGTACGTCATCCTCCAATGACGGACCGTCTCGAAGATTCAGTTGGCATGTTCGGGAATGCCATGAAATGACTTGAAGTGGCTGTGCATCCGGATTATGCTGATGAGATGCCTGCAATGAAGAAAGAATACGACTTCTCAAAGGGCCAACGCGGCAAGTTCTGCCGGCGTGACGCACGCTTCAATCTGCCAATCTATCTTGAAAAGGACGTGCGCAAATTCGTCGAGGGGATTGCAGGCAAGAAGAAGCGGGACGTATCCACGGTCGTAAACGACCTTCTCAAGTCGGACATGCGGCTTGCGAAAGCCATAAAGTGAGATGGTCGCGGGCACCCGCTCTTCGCAGCTCCGCTGCTTCGGCGGGCGGAGAAGAGTCGGGCTGGGTATGATGTTCATGCAGAGGAAGGCTGAGACATGGGCAAGCAGTATCAGGAATTTGCGATCAACTACTATCAGGACGCAGACGGCATTTTCACCGCCCAGGTTCCCGCCATTCGCGGCTGCGTAGCTTCAGGGAGGACGCTTGAGGAAGCCTACCGGAATGCGGCGGATGCCATCGAGAGTTGCCTGGAGGCGCGCGCCAAAGTGGCGGCAACGGCCCCGCTGTCCATGCTAGTCCCGAGCGCCCTCCTCGTTGGCCCGCAACCTTTCAAGAATCATCGCAGCAACTTCAGGCGCTGAAAATTGTTGGATGTCAATATAACCGTCAATTCCGTATAGGCCATCTATTTGCGCTTCGTCAAAGCGGAAGAACATAATGGCAGAACTCTCACGTTTCTTCATCAGGTCTCGGATAGGCCGCCACTCAAGCCCACACCATTCTTTCTTTTGATAATCGGCACAAAGGAACACGGCTATCAACTCAGATTGCTCGTGGTATAGACGCTGTAAGTACGTGTCGAGATTAGGGCGCGCAAACTCCGGTTTGTGATATTTATCGTAAAGGATCCGTTTCCTTCCCAATACTCTACCAAGGTCTTCCGCGACCATCTGCACGAAAGCGCGCCGCTCGCCGGGAAAGGATAGACCGACTGCAAATCTCTTTCTCTGCTTGGCATCCTCTTTGCACGACGCTGGCGCTACAGCGGCCGGCGGCGTTACGCATGGCGAAGGCGCGACGGCTTCGCGTTCACGAAGCGCCTTACTGAACTCCCGTAAATTTTCCAGAATCGGGCCGGCCTGGGCTGTAGGCTTTGGTAGTATGCCGAGTTCTCTCCGAATCCCTGGCTCCCAATCAGCCGCCCGCCGATAATCCGAAGCGAGAAGCGAAAGCCCGCAAAAAAAATCTTCAATGTCGGAAGTCCCAGATTCCCCCCTCACACAAGCAAGAACCTTATCCAATTGGCGTTGCGCTCGCGTCCGCCGCACCTCGTCCATATCATCTTCACTGACAACGCTGTACTCAGCCGCCGGAAGGCAGCTATGTCTAGGTTCTTCTTTGAAGTGTGTTGCCAAGCGGTCGGCGATGGCCTTGGAATCGGTAACATAGAAGACGTGGGGCATTCCAGGGATGTCGGGAACCTTATCCATGCCTCTTCCCTGCATCTGGGGAACCGGCGAACAGGCTATGAGGAGGTATCGCCCGGCGCTCCTTTCCTTGCTCATGCCTTCGCCCCCGCTTCGGCTACGCCCGGCCAAGCGTAAGCGTGGCTCTTGGCAATCGTGTAGTTGGCGTCCAGCGTCGGTTGCAGAAGGACGATCCGCGCCAGCCGGCGCGCCATCGCGGTCACTTCGCGGGCTTCTTCGGCCTTCAACGCGCGGCCGAGCAATTCCTGTTCGCGGTAGCTGAGCCACTTCTTGATAACCTGATACCCGCCGATGTAATACTCCCACACTTTCGCGGGGATGTTCTTCCAGTAGGCTACGTCATTCAGGTACACGTCTGTTGTGTCCGCGCCCAACAGCGCAATGGCCTTGCTCAGTGAAAGCCCGCGCGCTTCGGCGGCGTTGCGCAACGCTTCCAATTCGGCCTTGTCATACGGACGTTGCACAATCCGCCCCTTGGCCGGCATGGTGACACCTTCCTTGCCCGCGTGCCCCCAACCGGCGGTTACGGCGAGGTCCGCCGCGTCCGGGTCCAAATTGCCGCCGCCCACTTTCGTCAGTAAGCCTACGGTTCGGAAGATCGGCTCCAACTTGCCGGACGTGACGCCTGTTACTTCGGCTTCGGTATCGAGCAACGCCGCCAATTGCCGGCCCAAGGCGGCGGACGCTTCCAGCGTCTTGCGCGAATCGGGAAGCGGAATGCGCGGCCAGTCGCGCCGGATTCCGTCGGCGTTTTCGGCTAGGTACGCCGGGCTGTATCCCACGGCCAGGGCGTGAAGCCAGATTGTACCTGCCGCGTCCGCGCCGGCGTCAGGGTCATTGATTCCCAATCCGGCCAGGTACGCGCGCGCGGCGGAGGAAAGATTCGCCGTCGGCTCGGAAGGCCCACTTGCATCATGGAATAGTCCCTTTGCTCTCCCGGCCTCCTTCTGCAAGCGGATCGGCACGAAATAAGCGTCTGTGTGCAGAACGTGTTGGTCGGCGATATGGCCAACCAAGTGGAAAGTCGCGCCATCCGGCGCCTTCGCCGCGTGGCAGCGGATCAGAAGAAACCTGTTTCCATGCCACGCTTGAGCCAGAAGTTCCGGGCGCACGCGGTTCCACAAGTTAGCGATTCGCTCAATATACGCCCACCGCAGGTCAAATGGTTTGAAAAGAAAACGCGCGATGTTGCTGTCCCGGAATCCGCTCGCGGTCAACAATCGCTTGCGAACATCGGCCGCGCAGAATCCGGCCGCATCGGTTGTCAGCCCGGCGTGTAGGCGGGCAACATCTTCAAGTGCAACATTGGCGGCATAGTATGCCTTCATCCGGTCCGCAATGGTTTCTTTCTCAATTGCGTGAGTTCCTTGCTTCCTGTTATCATTCAATCCAAGCAAAGGTTCAGCTTCCGCCAACTCTACAACGGCGGGCCACGCCAAGTATCCTGTTGCGGTTTCGATTGGGCGGAATGAATAGGCATTCTCATTACGTGGCTCGGCTTGCGTGTAGGCTGCATCAAATCGCTTAGCGTCCAAGGTGGCAAGTAGCTGGTGACGACGTTCTTCGGCTTTTGCCGCTTCCACGTCGTTTCGGAAAAGGACTTGCGCCTGCCCGCCAGCCTTGCGCGGCTTGCCGGTCTTGACCCATAGCGACGTTGCTACCCCCTGTTGTATGCCAGAAGAAAAGCCTCGAATCGCAAAGACGGTTTCACTCGTGCGTCCGTCCGAAGCGTACTCGGAAATCCTGCGGTCGCCGTGAAGGTTCTCAATCCAGAAGCGGTCGAAGGAATCCAGCAGGTGCTTGCGAAGGACCACAAACGACGGCTCACCCGTCCAAGATTGATTAGAGATGAAGGACACAACGCCCTTGCCACTCATCTCAGCAATGCGCCTCTCGGCCAGGCGGAAGAAGCGAACGTACAAGTCGTCAAGGTAGTTCTTCGTTATCCCCCATTCCTTCAATCCCGCCTTGTACGGTTCAATCAGTCTTGCTTCTTCATCAAGTGCGACGCCTGCGAAACCGTTATATGGCGGGTTGCCCAGGACAACGAGTATCTTCCTGTCGCGCTTGACGTGTTCGGCGGCATCCTTTTCCTGTTGCAGTTCTTCCATGAACCCCAAGACAGTTTGCTTCGGCTCCTTGGGCGGTTCCCAGCCGGTCAGGGCATTGGTCAGGTACACACCGACGCGTTCATTGCTCTTGGCGGAGAGCGGAACGCCGAGTCTGTGAAGCAGCAATCCCAATTGCAAGTGCGATACGACGAAGGGTGCGGGGAGAATCTCAAAGCCGAATACCCGCGTCATGGCGGCCTTCTTCAAGTCCGAAGCAATCAGGGCGTCGCCGCCCTTGGCCTTCAGCGTTTCGGCAATCTTCTTCAGCACTTCCACCAGGTACGCCGCAGTGCCGCAACAGGGGTCTAGCACGACAACGTTGGGATCGGCCAAGCCGTCGGCCAGGCCCAATTCTTCGCGCAGGACGGTATCCACGCGAGCGACCTGGTATTGCACGATTTCGGGCGGCGTAAACCATACGCCCAATTCCTTCCGCAACTCCGGGTCGAAAGCTTCAAGGAACGGCTCATAGAAATACTGGACGGCATGTTCGCCCTGAAACTTCTGGAAGAAGACGGCGCGGTCCACGCGGTTCAAGGCCCCGGTTGTCCAGTCCAGGACTTCCACAAGCTCCAGGTCGCCCAACTTTCTGGGCGTGGCGATCTGTTCATACAGGGCGCGGATGAAGGGGACGCGCAAGGAAAAAGCGCTCTCATGCCAGTTGAAGGCGTCTTCGCGCTCCGGGCGCTCCCTATGCCAGAGCACCCAGGCCGAAAAGACGCCGTAGAAGATCGTCTGAACCAATGTTGAGCGGAAGAAATGCGCGCCCTTTTCCCCTGTGAACTTCATTCCCAGGGCTTCTTCAAGCGCGCCGCGCACGGCGTCCAGGGCGGACAAGTCCTTGTGGTTTTCGACGCGGGCCCTGGCGTCGCGCGCGTAGGAAGCCAGAAACCAGGCCAGGTCTTGCGGGGCGGACAGGGGCGCGACGGACAGCATAACGCGCTTCAGGTATTCGCAGAAACGCGCGCCTTGCGCGGCTTCCTTTTGAGCGTCCTTTTCCTCCGCTGCTTTGCGCGGCTGTGCAGCCAATTTCCAAAAAGCCGACGCAGACTCGGCCAGCGTGAAGCGTTCCGCTGGAAGCGGATTACTTTGAGCGTCTCGCCCAAGCAACAGGAAATCGCGGTAATTCGTCACGAGTACAACGCCGTACTTCGCGGAGTACCGCTTGACCTGTTCGCTTTCGGCAACCTTCGTCACGTCCTCGGCCGGGCCTTTGACTTCCACCACGCCACGGGCGGGAAGTTGGCCTTGCATCCCCGGCGCGGTACTCCGCGCCATTGGGTTTGGATCATTCTTGCGAATCTGGTCCGCCGTGAAAAGGCCGAAGTCCGGTAAGCCCGCGCCCGAATCAGCCGGCGTCTGGACGCAGCGGACCTTGGGCTTGAGGGTCTTGCCGATTTCGTCCAACAGATTCGACAAGGCAGGATAATATGACGTTTCGTCGGTAGCGGCCCCGGTATCGTGAATGTCGCGCATGTGCTTCAGGTAGGCTTCAAGCGGATTCGTCACGGCGTTGCACCCTCGCGTCTGCAACCTCGCGTGAAAAGCAGGCGGGGCGGAAAGCCGTGCGAGTTCCGACGGATCGGGTCGCGTTCCCTATCCGCCCCGTGTGAGGATTCTACAATTCCCCGCCCGAAAATGCTACCCGGCGTCAAGAGACAGGGCATGTTCCGGGGAAACCCTATTTCCTCCGCCTTCGCATGCCGCGAAAACGAGGCCTGGGCGATTGTCCCAGGCTGATACACGCGATTGGATTCGTTTTTTCAGATGGACTTGTCGCGCCAAGAGGTCGTTCGTCGGCCTTCGCGAAGCTGCGTCAATGGAGCGGGGATTTAGCGGCATGCGGGGGCCGATGCGGCATCATTCCGGCTCCTTACGGCGGCATTACGACGGCATGAAAGCGGCATGGTTGTAGTCCGGGGAAATAAACCCTATTTGCTCCGCCTTCGCGTGATGGCGTCAATGAAGAGGGGATTTGGCGGCATGCGGAGGCCGAGACGACATCATTCCGGCTCCTCACGGCGGCATGGCGACGGCATGAAAGCGGCATGACTATCAGAATGAGTCTGATTGTTCCACGTGAAACAATTTATAACTTATCTTATGTTCCTGATCCTGCAATGGCGGACTGCGGGCTGTTGAAAAAGGCCATTGCCGCGTCTTCGCCGCGTCATTCCCGCGAAAGCGGGAATCCAGATCATTGCGCGGTGGGGCGAATTTTGGATTCCCGCTTTCGCGGGAATGACAAAGCGACTTTTATAGCGGCCCTACTGCCCGCCGCTTCAGCCGATGGCCTCGCGGATGCGGTGCAGGGCGTGGCGGATTTTGTCGAGCGACGTCGCGTACGAAAGGCGCAGGAACCCTTCGCCGTATTTCCCGAACGCCGTCCCGGCGAGCGTCGCCACGCTGCCCTGGTAGAGTAATTTGTCGGCCAGCTCGCGCGAGGTGACGCCCAGTTCGCTGATGTTCGGGAAGACGTAGAACGCCCCGTGCGGCATGCAGCAATGGATGCCGGGGATGTCGTTCAGGCCCCGCACGATCGCGTCGCGCCGGCGACGGAATTCCTCCACCATCTTGCGAGCTTCGCCCTGGTCGCCCGTCAGCGCGGCGATGCCGGCCATCTGCGTGAAAGCCGCGGTGCACGAGTTGCTGTTGCTGATCAGGCGGCTGGTCCAGGCGGCCAGCTCGCGGCGCATCACGCCGTAGCCGAGGCGCCAGCCGGTCATGGCGTACGTCTTCGAGAACCCGTCGAGGATGACCGTGCGCTCCTGCATGCCGGGCAGCGAGGCGATGCTGACGCTCTCGCCCTCGTACAGAATCCGCGAGTAGATTTCGTCCGAGAGGACATAGCAGTCGTGTTCCTGCGCCTCGGCGGCCACGACCTCGAGGTCGGCCCGAGTCAAGACGCCGCCGCACGGATTCCCCGGCGAATTGAGGATGATCAGCTTGGTTCGCGGGGTCATGAGCGACCGGAATTCGTCCGGGTCAAAGCTGAACTGGCGCTCTTCGCGGAGCCGCATCGGCACGGGAACGCCGCCCACGAAGTTGATCATGCTTTCGTAGATCGGGAATCCCGGGTTCGGATAGATCACTTCGTCTCCGGGATTGAGGAGCGCCATGATCGTGAAGAAAATGATCATTTTGCCGCCGGGGACGACGACGATGTTCTCCGCGGTCACCGGGATCCCGCGCGTCCGGGCCACTTCTTCGGCGATGGCGCGCCGCAGCGCCGGGAGGCCGGCGGCGGGCGTGTAATGCGTGTAGCCTTCGTCGAGCGCGCGCTGGGCGGCATGCCGGATGTCGGAGGGCGTGTCGAAATCGGGTTCGCCGATTTCCATGTGGATGATTCTCGCGCCTTGGGACTCCAGCGCTCGCGCGCGCGCCAGGACGTCAAACGCCGTTTCCGTGCCCAGTTTTCGCAAACGGTCGGCAAATGGCTTCATGGCCGCCCTCCAGTCCACCCGTTACCGACTTATGTATAACGAACTGGGCGGCGAGGAGTCAATGCCAATCTTCGGGCCAGAGAGAATGGATGAGAGCGGGCGGCTTGAGGAGGGTTCGAGCTTCGGTATTTTCCGTGCGGCTAATTCCGCATGACCTTGACGGTTTCATGCAGCACGGTCTCGGGATCGAGGTCGCTCAGAATGAATTTCGAGACGCCCGCGCGGCGCGCCTCTTTCGAGAGTCCCTTGACCTTGGGAGCGTTGAACATCACGACCGGAACGTGCGGATCGGATTTCTTCAGGCTTTTGACGAGTTCCCAATCTTCCCCGTGACCGACCTTCGCGCTGAGGATGACGACGCTCATGTACCGTTCCGCGATGATGGCAAGGCCGACGGTCCCGGAGAGGGCAATTTCCGCCTCGTAGCCGGATTGAACAAATTGCTCTTGCAATCTGTCCACCGTACGCCGATCCTCGTCAATGATCAGAACTCTGCGCCGGGTGATCAAACGAACCTCCGGAAGAGAACATAACCTTCGACGGACGCCCACAGAACCCCTATCTCTGTAGGAATTTACATGACGCATTGTATCAGGAAGAGGTTGCCCTGTCAATCATTTTTTTGTGGCTCGACTACAAAAACGCTGGACTCAGTTGTAAGGCGCGTTGTACCGGCATGTTATGATACGGCGCTTTTCGAATCCAACGGCATGGATCTTGCTGGCGCGGCCAGTTATTTCGTCTCGAAAGATCCTTTTTCGTCGCCAGGAGATTTTCGGTTCGAAGGAACACAGGGAAGCTACCGAGTCATAAATGGAACAGGCTTCGCTTCAAAATGGAACAACATTTTTCTCAGCACTTTTCTTTTCGTAAAGCAATTCATTTTTTTCGACCATCGTCTTGACCGAGAATTCGCGCTCAACGCGCTCACGCGCGGCCGCACCGAGTCGCCGGCGCAGCGCCGCATCGCGCAGAAGCCGCAGGATGCGCTCCGCCAGCGCGGCTTCGTCGGCGGGCGGCACAAGGAATCCGGTTTCGCCTTCGACAATCAGTTCCGCGCAGCCGCCTACATTCGTGGCCACCGCGGGCTTCCCGCAGGCCATAGCCTCAAGGATCGCATTGGGCATTCCTTCCCAGGACGATGGCAGCGCGATGAGGTCCATCCTCGCGAGGAGCGGCCGAGTGTCGGACAGCCATCCCAACCAGCGTACGCTGCTCGAGAGGCCCAGCCGGTCAGCTTCCGCCCTGCACTGCGTTTCCAGCCGCCCGGTTCCGGCGAAGGCGAATACCGTTTGCGGGGCCTCGCGCACCACTCGCGCCGCGGCCCGCAGAAGCAAGAGCGGGTTCTTCTGCCGGTCCAGCCGTCCGACAAAAGCCACCATCAGCACGCCTTCCGGCAGGCGCCACTCCGGCGGCGGCGCCAGCACCGGAGCATCGCAATCGGATGGGTCCACGCCGTTCGGCACCACCACCAGCTTGTGCATCGGCACATGCGCGCGCCGATGGGTGTATTGCCGCGCCGATTCCGAAACACACGTGAAGACGTCCGTCAGCCGCTGCGTCAGGAATTCGACCCAAACGTGCCGGAGCCGTGGCTCCTCGACCCGGATGGACGCTATTTTTGTGCCGATTCCCGACCGGATTGCGACCAGACTGCCGACAAAGTTGGCATGGAACAGGAATGTGTGCAGCACATGCGGCCGGTTCGCGCGCAGCGCCCGGCGCAGCCGCAGCCACGCGCCGAGATCCCACCAGCCGCGCATGTCAATCGGGATGACTTCGATCCCTTTTTCCTTGAGCCGACCGAAGATCGGGCCGCGGCCGGAGAGGCATGCGACGATCGGCTCGAACCTCCGCCGGTCCAGGCGCGTGGCCAGCTCGTACAGCGCCTTCTCCGCGCCGCCGATTTCCAGTTCCGTAATGAGATAGAAAATCCTTCGCATGGCTGTACCCTTTCCGCGCCGCCGGAGATTGTAGCAGCCCGCGCCGAGCCGGACAATTGCCAGCGCGCGTCCAGCGGCTATAATAGAGCGCGTGCAAGACATCATCGAGAAATTCGAGGCGACGATTCGGCGGCATAACCTGCTGCCTGACCGCGGCTGCGTCGTCATGGCGGTCTCCGGCGGGCCGGACTCGTTGGCGCTGCTCCACCTGATGCGCGAGGTCCGGGACCGGAGCCATCCGCGGCTCGCGCTGCACGTGGGGCATCTGCATCACGGCATGCGCGGCGCGGCGGCGGACGAGGACGCGCAGTTCGTCGCGTCGGAGGCCGCGCGGCTGGGCGTCGCCTGCACCATCGAACGCACGGACGTGCCGGCCCTGGCCGCCGAGCGCCGGCTGGGAATCGAGGTCGCCGGCCGCGAGGCGCGCTATGAATTCCTGACGCGGCTGGCGAAATCGCTCGGCGCGCGCGACATCGCCTTCGGACACCAGGCGGACGACCAGGCCGAAACGGTCCTCATGCGCGTGATGCGAGGCGCGGGTCAGCGCGGGATGGGCGGCATCCCTTATGTCCGCCCGGTCGCCGACGCGCCCGGGATCCGCGTCGTCCGTCCCCTGCTCGACTGCTCCCGGCGCGAAATCGTTCAATTCCTCCGCCGGCGCGGACTGCGCTCGCGGCTGGACTCGACGAACCTCTCCCGGAAATACCTTCGGAATCGCCTGCGCCGCCTCGCCATTCCCGAAATGAAGCGCGACTGGGGCGGGCGGCTGACGCCGGACCTCTGCTCGCTCGCGGCCCTCGCGCAGAGATTCCAGGCGCGGTCGGACGCGATTCGAGCGGCGCTCCAGTCGCAGAACTCCGTGCGCGTGACGAACGGGTACGTCGAGACGGAGTCCGCCTGGCTGCGCCGCATCCCGCCGGCGATGCTGCCGGACCTGGTTCAAGCCTGGATGAAAGAGGCTGATCTGTGGCGGAAGATGCTGTCGGCCGGCGAGTACGAGCGAATCGCCGCACTACTCGCTCGCGGCCGCGGGCGCGTCGCCCTCTCCGGCGCCGTGCTGGCCTGCGTCTGGCGGCGATTATTCATCCTCTGCCCCGCGCCTGCTGCGGCGCGCGACCGCCGCAGCCCTGAGCGCAGTCGAAGGGCCGGATCGTCCGAGATGGAGTATCGCGTCCAACTCAATGTGCCGGGCCGCACGCGCATCGAGCCGCTGGGCGGCATCATCGAGGCGGAAATTCTCGAAGCGGGAAAGGAACTGATCGCCCGCAATCGAGCGACGCGGGACGGATTCGAAGAATTCCTCGACATGGAGAACGTGGAACTGCCGCTAGTCGTGCGTTTCCCGCGTCCCGGAGACCGCATGCGGCCGCTGGGCGCGCCGGGCAGCCGAAAACTTCAAGATATTTTCACCGACCTTCACGTACCGCCGTGGCTCCGAACGCGGACCCTTCTCGTCACCGTCGAGGATCGCCCGATCTGGATCGTAGGCCGCCGCATCGCCGACGCCGTGAAGCTCACGGATGGAACGCGCAAAGTCCTGCGGCTGAAATTCGTACCGAAAGGATGAATTTGTTTCTCACCACCACCGGCGCTGCAAGAGCAAGCAGCACCTTGATATCCGTCAGAGAATGCATATCATGACGCCATAAGGGTATGGGACATTCAAATAATTATCCGTTGCACAGAGGGATGGGACTTCGATGCCTGAACCATGGTCAACGATCTCGTGGGGGCGGCTGTCTGGCACTTCTGGGAGTTTCTGTTCTGCTCCTGATTTACGGTGCTTTTCGGTATTACAGTATGACATTGGGCCTCCTGTGTTTGGCCCTTGTCGTATGGCCCTTAGCCGGTGAGTTCATCGAGCTTTGGGCGCGGCTTTACGTCCGAGAATCTATGCATTTCGGCCAAACCAATTTCCTCGGCATTTGGCAAGAAACGCCCGGTACATTCCTAACAAAGGTTGCGGTTGTGGTCTGGATAATTCAGGCGCTGTTGGTTCTGGCCGCATCCATATCCGCGGTGAGATTGGTTCGCAAAGAGAAGGATAATACCGTTTCCCGGAAGTACGATGGGTTTAGCAGCCACGAGGATTGCTAACGGGCATCTGTAGAGCAGATGCATAGCCGTTTCACCGAATGTTCCGCAAAGGCATTCAGTCCCCCGATTTTCCACTCCGTCACGGTGTCTAACCCACGCGCGTGATCCACGGTATTGGACGCATGAGGTGAAAATGACACACCGCAAGGAATTCTTGCGCCCGACCGCGCTGTTCAATGCCATCGGAACTGCATTTCAGCGCGGCCCGGTCTATAAACTCATGTTTCCTTTTTACTTGACCTGATACAGATGCACATCCCACTCGTTGAACTGGTCCCGGAACGTGCCGACCGTCGCGCTGACGATGCGGCCTTCGCCGAGCACTTCGATCTGCGCGTAGCGGCGAAGACCGGCCAGGGTGAACGTGACGTCCGTGACGCCGGGCTGCGTCGCGACGGCAAAAACATAGGTCCTGCCGCGGCACTTCTTCACCATCGCCGCCACCGGCACGCTCGCATTCGAGGATTCCACCGTGAGCGCGCCGAGGACCGTGGGGCTGTTCAACACCGGCGCCAGTTGCATAATCTGGTGGTTGATCGCCGTGACGGCGGCCAGGTTCACCGGATCGTCCAGCAGGGCATGGTCGTCGAACGTGGGCAGGAACTGATGGACGAAATAAATGAGTCCCCTGCTTCCATTGACGAGGGACATCCAGACTTCCGCCCGGATCTCCTGGGGCGTGGCTTTGCCGGTCCCATTGATGTCCGTGCACTCGATGCAGTTCCAGACGGGTTTCGTTCCCCCGGAGTACGTGACCAGCCGCTCGACGCCCTGGCCGACGAGATAGAGCTGGCCGTTGACCGCAGGGTCGTCGTCCGCCACGGGGTAGATGTCGAATGAGGCGACATCGCATCCCTCGCAGTACAGGGGATAGTCCTCGTCGTGTCCGGTGCGCGTGCCGCGGCCGATGTAGCCGTCCCAGGCCACCCCTTGGCCGAGATTGAGGAACACCGGCCGGGTGGGATCCGCGGCGCAGAGCTGTTCGTATTCGGCAAGGATCGTGGAGGGCAATACGGGCGGCCCGTAACCATCGCCGGACGGAAGCTCCTGAGCGTTGTCCGGCTCATCGGGGTCTATCGTCCAGCCGACGATGGTCGGATCCATCAGATGGGCCAGCCCGACGTCGTTCTGGTCGCAGATGACCGGCATTCCGTATTGGGCCAGTTGCGTGAGCTGGTCCTCGGTCGGTCCTTGCCACAGGCCGAGGTAAAGGTTGATTCCCGCCTGCTGGTAACCGGGCGCCCAACTTGGATCCTGCAGCCAGACGGCGATGGGGAAGTACGTTTCGCTCTTCGGCAGCCCGTACTGCCACTGCTCATAAGCCCGGACAGCGATGGGGAAGTACATATTGCTCTTCGTCGGCCCGCTCTTCGACTGCGCATAAGGGGCGAGTTTCGTATTATCGCCGCCGAGCGCAAGCGTCCCGGCCAGCAACAAAGCTCCCGCTGCGAGAAGTCTCGGCCATGTCATCGCCGCTCCTCCTCTTCCAAGGCCGACCCGCTCCGGCAACCAGTTTCCAAATGGAGCAGTCTACGGGATTTCTCATTTAGCCGCCCTTCCTGGGGCCGCCGCGTTTCCCACGTGGTACTGTAGTCCTCGAAGTGGACCCTGTCAACTCCACCCCCGGTGACTTTCCGGCCTTGGAGGGCCCTCGACGACCCTGAGCCTGTCGAAGGGCTGCGCTCAGCATGGCGCGGGTTTTACTTATGTGGGCGAAAGTGAATCAGATAGCCTTTTCACCAAGTGTTCCTCAAAGGCATTCAGTCCGCCGCTCTTCCACTCCGTCGCAACGTTCATCTTCTTCGCGTTCGCATCTTCCAGGGTAAAACCCCATTTGGTTCTGATGCCGATGCACTCCAGCTTCAACCATTTGTCGGCGAAGGCAAGGTATATGGCAACGGTGTCGAAGAGGACTGAACTCGTCTGTTTCGCTTGTTTCTCCCAGACGGTGCCTTTTGACCAGCGCTGGTAACTCTTGATCAGCTCCTGCGTCAATGGGTCCTTGCTTGCTAATACCTTCTTGAACTTCTCACCTGCGAGCCGGACTACGCCGCAGGTATCCACCGGCGTTACGGTCATGTCCCATGCGGCTTGGAAAACTCTTGCGGCATCGTAGGCGTACGCGACTACGTTGTACTCTTCGTCCACCCTGCCGGCGAGCCCGTTGTAGCCCTTGCGCACGCTTCCCTGCATGCCGACGAACCTTGCCTTCCGCGCGATGCGCGGCTCGACATAGAGCGCCCTGGCGATATTCGGCGTCGGGCCGATGGAGATCAGCGTGACCTTTTCCTTCGAGCGCATGATGGTCTCGATCATCGCTCGCACGCCGTCCTGCATGACTCTGCCGGGATAATGCGCACGGTTCGACCCTGAGCTCACCGCCGAAGGGAGGTCAAGTTCGTTCGCGTAATCGTACAGCGTCTCTTTCACCGCGCCGAGAGGGATGCCGATGCCGATCGGCACGTCGGTCCTTCCTCCGGCCTTGAGCAACCTGGCGCAGAGTTTCGCGCGGTAGGTCGTGTCGCCTGTCGCCGTGGTGATGAGCTTCACGTCCAGCTCGGGGCACTTGAGCATATAGGCAATCGCCCAGGAATCGTCAATGTCGGTTCCAAGGTCCGTGTCGAGAATTACGGGTATCTTTTTCATGGTCAGTTCTCTGCTTGTAGTGGCGTCGTCAGGCGTTACTTCGTATGCCCTGACGGGCACACAACGAGCGGCTTCTAATCACCGGTCTTTGCAGAGGGCATGTACAGCCACAGGAAGATGTAGGCGATCAGGCCGATTCCGCCTGCGAACAGAAAAGTTAGAAACAGGACGCGCCATAACCACGAAGGAAGAGGAGTATATTCTCCGAATCCTCCGCAGATTCCGCCCAGCCTTGCGTCTTTAGATGACTTCCGCAGATCCCTCCACTTCCATTCGTGCGCCTCGGCCATTGCGTTCCTCCTTAATGCCAATTCCCCAGGCTCCTACGTCGCAACAACTCGTGTATATTGCGAAGGAGAGCATTTCAATGTGTTCTGCCCACGGAACATGACCCAGAAGTGCGCCGGACAAGCGAGTCGGCTCATGGAAGCCCCCAGCGTGACCGTGCCTTCGCATAGAGCATCGCGCCGAGGCCGCCAAGAAACAACCCCAGATAGAAGATGCAGAGGATGCCGCTCAGCGTGGGGTTGCTGCCCGAATCGGTCATGAACACAATCAAGAATCCTGCCAGCGCGACGATACAGGTCCCGCCACCGAACCGATAGGGACGCTTGATCTCCTTTTGCTTCGATGCGGCTTGAATGCTCTGCACGGTCGGCGTGCCGCAATGCGGGCAGGCCATTGCCTTTCTTGAGACCCTATGCCCGCATCCGTTACACCAGAGCAGTCCCCTGACCAATACTGCCCTAAGCAGGACAAATGCCAATCCGTATGCAGTTCCTACCAATGCTCCAAGCGCGATATCCGTCCTAATGTCAGAGCCGCTTCGTGGTAGGCCTGCCGGCCAAGTGGCTTGTGGCGAGCGAGTAGACGAAGTCATCAGCTCGGCGGTCGTACCGAGTAAACAACCTATGGCAACCGGCACGAGGAGGCGACGTAGGAACTCGCGCAACATTGGATTCCATCCCTAAAGCACGACGGTCATTGCACCATATCATGCACCGATGCGTACCGGCGGAGCTTTATTTCCGGCGGTCTATTCCAAGGACACGCGGGATTTCCCATTTGACTCCGACTTTCCCATTTGGCCGTTCCTTCGGGGACGGCAGGTTTCCAAACACGACACTGTACCATCGCAACGAGCGCTGTCAAGGCCGTTTCTGACAGTTTTGCGACCTTGGAGAGCTTTCGGCGACACTAAACAAGTCAAAACCGCAGTCAAAGATGGGGTCGCAGACCTCCGATTATCGCCTCATCCAGAGGTCGCTCCTGTCAAACGAACCGGAACCGTCGTTCACCGCTTCCTACGAAGGAGGTTAAGCAATTCGCGCACCAACAAGAGTCAATTGCATCTGGGAAATCCGGGCTTAAAGGACCGACCTGACGCTATTGTCCGCTCACCGCATGGCGGCAGTAAGCATAGAGGGCGTCGTAAACGATGAATTCCTTCGCCAGGATTTCGTGGTCGTCCTTCAACCCCAGGCCGCTGAATCCTTCGGCCACGGCCTTCAACCCTGCCGACTGAGGCTGGTTCCACAGCGTGTTGTCCGTGTCCGCGCCGTTGACGATCTTCGCCAGCAGGACGAGCGCCGCGTCTTTGTCAAGCTTGTACTTCTTGACCAGGGCGTCGAAGGTGCATTCCTTCCCGTGATGGCCCAGTTCCGCGCCCTTCACGTCGAACGGCGTTGCGCCTTCCTGGGCCGCAACCTGAGCGACTTTGTCGGACGGCACGAAGATGAACTGCGCCTGGGGATCAATGAACTTCCGGATGAGCCACGGACAGGCGACGCGATCCACATGGACGTTTTCGCGCGTGATCCATTTCATGATTGCAGACTCCTTTGCTTAGCCCGGGGCATCCACTAGCGCACAAGCGGCTGGCAGGCGCCGACATCCCATGGGCCGGATTTGGGCCGAGGAAAGCCGCCCTTGTCAAGATCAAGCGCGGCGATGCCGGCGCCGGTGAGGTTTTCGCCGGCCCCGATGACCGCGGATTTCGACGTCGGGACGCCGGTCCTGAGGTCAACGCCCGGCTCGGCCGCCGGATTGATGGAATGGAGATCGCTGTGGCATGCGGAGCGCCAGGTGTTGAGGTTCGAGGTGAATGTCTTTTCGTTCCAGACAAAGGCGTTATATACGCCGCCTTGGAAATAACAGTTATTGTCGAAGTCCACGACGCCGGTGATTTTCTTGGCGGCGATAAAGGTGTCGCAGTGGATGGCGAGATTGTTCTTGAAGTGCGCGTTGACGAGGTTATTGATGCCGTATCCGTTGCCGGTGCCGTTGCTGATGACGGTGTTGTTATACACTTCCGCGGTGCCCATGCCGACGTTCAGCCAGCCGGTGTACGACACCGAGTTGCCGATGAGCACGTTGTTGAAGATTTTGCTCGTGGCCGCGTTGTCCGACCACGGGCTGGTGCCGCTCTCGATGAAGATGTGGCCGGTGATGCTTTTGCCGGTATCGCCGTCGAAAAGGTTGTTGTAGATTTGCAGGTCGGTCGCGGCGGCAGGCGGCGTGGCGTAGGCATGGACGCCGTCATGGTGGTAGGCGTTCTTAAGCGTGTCCCAATTCGCATAATCATGGATGTGGTTGTTGTGGAACTTGATGCCGGAGGCCTTCACGGTTGTGCCCCACCCGCCGACGGTGAAGCCGTGGTCCGTGCGGGAAATATCGTTGTTGTAAACGTCAACGTCGGCATCCCCGTTTCCGTAAAAGAATTTAATGGCCCAGTGGACATCGTGGATGACGCTGTCGTGGATCTTGATGTGGCTGCCGCTGAAAAGGATCGCGCCGTCGCCATCCAGGTCGCGGGCGTCGTTGACGTCCGTGTGGACGTACAGATTGGCGATGTGGAGATTCTTGAACTCGCAGTGGTCGCAAGCCATCGCCTTGATCGCCACGGACGGGACGTGGAATTTCAATTGGGTGCCGTTGTCCGTGTTCTCGATGATTCCGTTCTTGCCGCCATCAATGATGACATAGCTCCGATTGGAAACATTCAGGCAGCCGTTGTTGGTATCGCTCGCCCCCATGCTGATTCTGGCGTCAGGTTCAAAGAGGATGGTCAGCGGCGCATCGGAGGCGCCGTTGCCCTGCGCGGTCAGTTGGGTCGAAATGGGGCCGCAGAGGTGAACGGTCGTTCCCGGGCCGATCTGAGCAACCCCGGTTCCCCAATTCGCCGGCGCGTTGAAAAAGGAGACCGATTTTGCGTTGGCCGCCGACGAGCCGTCGCCCGCGCCTGCCGGCGACTCCGCGATGTAGATGTCCGCGTCGGCGGGCTTGCGGTCATCCGCCGCCAAGGCCGTGAGCGAGATTACCGAGCACAGGAACCCGGCGGCCGAAATCCGGAGGACAGCAGCTATTGTCATTTCTCGTGTTCCATTTCCGTTAGGACTGCGGAGGACGGTCGGCCGCTAACCATCGGATTATACACCCGAGGCGCCGGCTGTCAACAGTTTAAGTAATGCCTGCCGATCTTAAAAGGCGATCTACGGCAGGTGGGCGAGAAATTCCTTGACATAGGCGACTAGATATGTCAGAATACGGCGCCTAGCGTTGACCGTACTGCAAAGAGCAGTCACAGGGCGATTCCTGGTCGAGGCGTTTGGACAGGAGAGCGGCCGCCGATAAATCGGCCCTCCGGGAACGCCGGCGCCGGCGCAATGGGGAAAACCAAACTTCATGCCCAGCCAATTCGGGTATTGCAATCAATGCAAAAAACTCTCGCCCGCGCGCTACGAGGAGCGCGGCAACACCGTACTCCTGGTGAAGAACTGCGCGAACTGCGGACCGACCGAGACGATCGTTTCGACCGATACGGCGATCTGGCACGCCAAGCGGCAGATTGACCGCCTGAAGAGCGACGGCGGCTGCGCGCTGGACTGCAAGACTTGCGGCCACTCGCACCACCCCTGCGTGATTTTCATGGACCTCACCAACCGCTGCAACCAGGACTGCCCGATCTGCATCGCCAACATCGCCGGCATGGGGTTCAAGTTCGAGCCGCCGTACGAGTACTTCGAGCAACTGCTCCAGTACCTCGCCGCGATGACGCCGAAGCCCTCCGTCAAGCTTTTCGGCGGCGAGCCGACGCTGCACAAGGACCTCTTCCAGATCGTGACCCGCGCCCGCGGGATGGGACTCTCGACAAGCATTGTCACCAACGGCGTGCGGCTGGCGGACGAGGCGTACTGCAAGGATCTCCTGGCCACCGGCGTGAAGATCGTCTTCTCATTCGACGGCCGAGACCCGAAGGTGTACGAGACGCTCCGCGGCGACGCGGGGGTCTATGACGTGAAGCTCAAGGCGCTGGAGAACATCCGCAAGCACCGGCGGTCCAAGGTCACGATCATGTGCGTCGTCGCGCGGGGCCTCAACGACCACCTGATCGGGGACCTGCTTCAGTTCTGCCACGAGCGATCGGACTTCATCAACGCGTGCGATTTCATCCCGCTCTCGCGGACGTGGGTGCCCGGCACGGTCGCGGCGGACGGGGCCGACATCACCGCGATGGAGGACGTGGAGAAGGACGTCGCCGCAGCGATGCCCGGCGGCAAGCTGGAGTTCCTGCCCGCGGGGCTGACGCCGTTCAAGACGATCTCCAAGTACCTGCCGATCCCGCGGCTGACCTTCGCCGGGGCGCATCCCAACTGCGAGAGCATCGCCTTCCTCATCTCGAACGGAAAAGAGTATGTCCCGGTGTCGAACTACCTCAAGGGCCGGTCGCTGTACGAGGTGCTCGAGAAGTGGATCGCGCGGGACGAGGAACTCGGCCGCCGGATGGAGCGAACCGAGAAAGGGATCGCGGGTCGGCTGGGCTTGGCGCGCTTCATCGGGCGGGCGCGCAGCTTGAAGGAACTCGCCGGCGCGGTCCGCGAGAGCGCCGACACGCGGGCGATCTTCGGCAACCACGCCGCGTGGAAGACGCTCAAAATCGCGGTCGGCATTTTTCTCGGGCGCAAGCCCAAGGTCATGGTCCGCGCCAACACGCGGCTTCAGAAGGTCCTGCGCATCGCGATCCTGCCCTTCGAGGAGCCGCGCACGATGGACAGCAGCCACCTGCAGCGGTGCCCGGCGGGCTTCGCATACCTGGACCCGGCCACCGGCGAGCCGCGCACGATGCCGGTCTGCAGTTGGCCGCTCTACAAGAACGACATCATGCGGCGGATCATGGAACGCTACCCGGCAGCGCGCGAAGAACAGGCCGCGCCGGGCCGGCCTGTCGCCACGGACAGCACTCTGCGCGTGCGTGCATAATGGGGCGCACGACGGAAGGCGAATGCGGGGCCGAAGTCTGAACTTATCCCTCAGCGAGCCGTGTCCGCCGGAGCGCCGGTCGCGGCGGGCATGGATGTCGCCGCCGCAGGCGCCGATGGCGATTCGGGAGCGGCCGTCGTCGCCGGCGCGGATGTCCCTGCGGGCGTGGGTGCGGTTTGCCCTTCGCGCAACGCGCGGAGCCTGTCCTCCTGCCACACTTCCGTTTTCGGGTGCGCGCCCAGCCACGCGATCCAGAACATCGCCTCGGTCAGCACCGGATTGCCCTCGGCGTCTTTCGCGCTGAGAATGAGCGTGTCCGGGTTGAACTGCAGCGTGAGCTTGCGGTCGCCGACGGTGTCCTCAAACGGCCCCGGCTTTTCCCGCAGGAGCGCGGGCAGGTAGGCCTTGGCGGCTTTGCCCTGCGAATCGGTTATGCCGAAGACGCTCGCCTTGGGGAAAAACGGGTTCTTCTCCACGTCCAGGCCGTACACGGGATGCGGAAGCACGGGGTTCTGCGGATTCAGATAGTCCGCCGGCACGGCCATGGTGCCGTCGTAGTTGAACGGCTGCGCCGGCTTCGTCCCGATGAGGACGGTGGTTTCCGGGTTGATGGTCTTCCACGTCTTCCACGTCACAAGCTCCGCCTGAAGCGGCCTGAGCCGGGAACCCGCGCGCTCCCCGGCGATGCAGAGCCGCAGCGTCGGCGACCAGAGAGAGAACTTCTCGACCTTCTTTCCATCCGCAGCCGCGCCGGTGTCCTTGCTGTACATCACGATGGCGCCCTGGTACACGAGGCCGGCCGAGCCGAACGTGAGTTGATCGCGGTACATGGCGCTCGGCGCGCTGGCCGCAGCGCTCCAGACCACGGCGATCGGCTCGCCGCCGACGGTATCGTTGATCACGTCATGATAGTTCATGAACTTGACCGGATAGGCGCGCGCTTCCGCGCCGACCTTGACGCCGATGACCGGCTGCCTGTCGGGCAGCGCGTCCATCGTCACCTCGGCCGCCGGCTTCAGGACCATCTCAAGATGCGGGTCCATTCCCAGCGGCGGGAACATATCCATGAAAAGAGCCTGGCTCTGGCTCGCCCCATAGACCATTCGCCGCTGCAGCATCTCCGGCTTGACGCCTTCGGCCAATTTCGTGACATCGAACAGGGTTCCCGGAATCACCCTGTCGGGCTCCTGGGCGTTCCCTCTCCCGCCGGCCGGGACAGCGGGCATCGCCAGGAGGAACGTCCTGTCGCCCGCGCTGAACATTTCGCCCTGGATCTCCATCTCGTGCACGTGCAGCATCCGGGCGTAGAGTTCCGTCGGCGACAGGTTCGGCATGGAAGGCTGGGGCCCTTCCCTGGATGCGGTTTCTTTCGACGGCACGGGCTCGGCCGACGGCTTGGAATACCATTTCTTGTTGGCATAGATCGCGATCAGAAAGAGCACCGCCATGCAGATCACGACGACGAGCCTCCAGTCGAGCTTCGGCTCGGCCGGCGGCGTCGGCGGCTGGGGCGATGCGGGCGGAGCGGAAGGCGCCGGCGACGGCTGCTCCGGGTCCTGCGGCGCGGGAGTTTCAGTCATGGGGCTCCTTTCAATTACTCGATATTGGCGTGTCTCTTCGCGAGCTTCTGCGGGGTCAGGTGCAGGCGGTCCATGAGGACCAGGACGAGCGTGTCCATCAGCAGCAGCGTGGCCTGTTCGAACAGCGAACCGGGCGGCTGGCGCGTGGTTTTATGGCGATTGATTTCGCCCTTGGTCGGGGCCGGGACGACAACGACGATGTCGGCCATCGCGGCGATGCGCGCCTCCGGATGCGCCGTGATCGTCGCCAGGCGCGCGCCCGCCTCCTTGGCGGCCGCCGCGACGTGGTATACGAAGCGCGTCTGACCCGTGCCGGAATTGACCAGGCACAGGTCATGGCGGGTGATGGGCGGCGTGGTGGTCTCGCCGACGAAATACGCGTCCATCCCCAGGTGCATCAGTCGCACGGCGAACGTCCGGCTGACGTGTCCGGTCCGCCCCTGGCCGTAGATGAAGATCCTGCGCGCGCGCAAAAGCGCCTGCGCGAGTTCGTCCACGCTCCGCACGTCCACTTCGTTCAGGACGGATTGCAGCTCGGAGATGATGCCCTGGAGTCTGCTTCTGAAGAGTCGGGTCAAAAGGGGAAATCTCCCGCGCAAAAGCCTGGAGAGCCGGCGCTCGTGAGAAATTGATCTTATCACGCAGGCAGAGGCCGCGTCAAGGAAGCGGACTGTCCGGCGCTTTGCGCTCCGCGTTTTCCGATGGGCGTTCTATACCTGCTTTCTCGCGCGTGGTAGAATGCGGCTGATCTGGCGCCTCATTGCATGCCGTCGCCATTCATGGAGGATCGCCCGTGGCCGGAAAAATCATTGACATGCACCAGCATTTGATCAATGCCAACACCCCCGACGCGCTGGCGGAGACGTACGGCCGCCTCGGCGTCGAAAAGGCGTTGCTCGTGGGCGTGCCGCCCACGCAGATTCCGGGCGATAACGAGGCGGTGCTCGCGGCGACCCGAAAGTACCCGAAACTGTTCCTGGGCCTCGTCGGCTTCGACCTGGACACGATGTCGCCCGCGGAGCTTCCGCGCTTTCACGACGAGGGGTTCATCGGCGTCAAGTTCATCGGCCCGGCGAAGGCGTACAACGATCCGTCGTATTTCCCGGTTTACGAGAAGGCGGCGGAGCTGCGGATGATCACGCTCTTTCACCTCGGGATCGTGGCGAACAGCGGGCCCTGGCGCGGTTGCGACAGCAACCTGATGCGGCCGATCCACCTGGACTACATCGCGCGGAAAATCCCGGAGTTGACGGTCATCGGCGCGCACCTGGGCAACCCGTGGTCCGACGAGGCCGCGATGTCCTGCCGATGGAACCCGAACCTGTTCTTCGATCTGTCCGGATCGCTGCTGAAGTACCGCTCGCCGCAGTACCTCGCCGAACTGCTCTGGTGGACGCCGACCAGCGCGTACAAGAGCCCGGACCGCACCGACGCCTGGCAGAAGATTCTTTTCGGGAGCGACGTGCCGACGGACAGTATCGCCGACGTCATCAAGGACTACGAAAAACTGATGGACGGGATCAACATGCGCCCCGAATTGCGCGAAGCGGTCTGGTACGGGACGGCCGCGAAGCTGCTCGGGCTGAAGTGAGCGGCGTTTGCGTTGCCCCCGACGGCCGCGGGCGTCCGCTACGGAGCGCCCTTGTCCGCGTCCTTCTTCATGCTTTCTCTGCGGGCGACGAGGTTCGCGGAAACCTCGGCCCCGTCCAGTAACACGCGGCCCATGGGATCCCGCACCGGTGCGACAGAAATCCCGATCGCATTCAGCTCCGTCTCCAACTTGCCCGATTGCGCCTGCAAGTCATCCGCCAGCAGGCCCAACTCGTTTTTTTCGGAAGGCTCCAGGGGCGTATTCAACTGCCAGGGGTCGTCGCCGCCGGCCTTCTCTGCGGACTGGGTTGCCTTCTCCTCCTCGTCAAGCACTTCCCTTCGAAGCGCATATTCAAAGTCGGTCACCGGCTCATAACTGTTGATCTTCATCAGCACTTCGCGCGCTCGGAGGCGCCGCTCCGTGACGCGCAACTCCCGGTATCGTCTGACCATCTCCTCCAATTTGCCGATCTCGATGAGCTGCGCGTCCAGCCGCGCTTGTTGCCCCGTCGTCAGCGTGGGACCGTTGCCTTCTTCAGCGGTGCCCAGCGTGCCGCGTCTTCTCAGCGTGATCGCAACGCAGATGGCGCAGAGCAATATGATCCCCACCAGGACGAGCCAGACCGCTTTGCCGGATCGGGGCCGCTCTTGAGGCTCGGGGAGCGGAGGAGGCGGAGAAATTTCGTGCGGCGGAAGTGGAACTCTTATCGCGCCGCCGCAGATCGGACATCGCCCATGCCTGCCCGCTTTGCTTCCGGGCACTCTGAGCATCGTCTCGCACCGCGGGCATTTGAGCTCGATCATCATCGGCGTTCATATCTCGCAGGACGCCGACAACTCTATCATGGACCCGGCGGTTGTGCAAGAACATAGCGGACGGATTCGTCGTTTCTCCGCGCCGCGACCCCGCACGCGCCTGCTTCAGAATCTGTGTCAGCAAACGCCACATCTCGGCGCCCTCTGTAGCAAGTTGAGCCGAGTGACCCCGTTACTGATGCGCTCTATCGGCCGCTCCCTCGATTGCGCATCCCGATAAAAACGAGCGTTACTCACGCTCTGCCAAGCACTTATCCGCACGGGCCGTTGGACGTCACTGGCGCCTGCGCCTGAATTCATCGCGTCGGCACAAAGATTGCTCTATTCGACCAAAGTTGCCTGGCGAGGTGGACAATCTATCAGCTAATTTATGCGAGGAGCGTTCCGACGATGAGTTCGAATGCGCTGGACATCGTTCGCCTGGAGCCCGTTGAAGTCGTCAACATAGAGCAGCATCTGCCTCCCGCCGAACCATCCCTCAAGAGACGCTTGACGGAGCGGTTCTCCGTGCCCGGCGCGCTGGTGATCTGCCGTCACCGGACCATCTTCGGAACATGGAAGGCATGCAGGACGCCGTTCCACGTCTATAATCTCGGCATGGGCGGACTGAACTATTGGAACCTGGGCAAGACTCCCAAGCCGGGCGGGAAGATCAAGCTGACTCTCCTCGTGCCCAACGTGATTCCCATAAACGTAGTCAGCGTCGTGGTCTGGAGCAAGGCCATGCCGCGTTCCGACGATGGCGGCGGAGCGCAACGGTACAGCCACATCACCGGCGTCAAGTTCGTGGATTACGATGCCGAAGCGTGGGCGGTGCTGCGCAAGATTCACGAGATTGTCGCCGCCGAGTTGAAGAGCGCCCCGCCGCCGGCGCTTGCCCCGTCACAGAACCAGTCTGAAAACCCCACGGCATCCGCGCCGCGTTGACCCGGCGGCTTGCAGGGTGCCCGTCAGGGCATAATGGAGTAGCGCCTGACGGCGCCACTACAAGCAAGTCTTTGACAACCCGCCGCCTGTCCTGATACACTGATAGCTTATTGTTTTCTCGGCAAAGCCATCGAAACTGCATCGCCGCGGACCCGGAGGTTCCCATCCTATGGTGAAGCTCGTCCTCGCGTATTCCGGCGGGTTGGATACATCCGTCATCCTTCACTGGCTGCGGACGCGGAAGCACTTCGACGTGATCGCCTTCGCGGCCGACCTGGGCCAGGGAGACGACCTGAAACTCACGGCCAAGCGCGCGCTCGCCACGGGCGCCTCGGCCGTTTTCGTCCAGGATCTGTGCGAGCCCTTCGTTCAGGACTACGTCTTTCCCGCGCTCCAGGCCAACGCGGTCTATGAGAACGGCTACCCGCTGAACACCGCGCTCGGGCGGCCGCTGATCGCGCAGGAGCTGGTGCGCATCGCCCTCAAGCACAAGTGCACCACGGTCGCGCACGGCTGCACCGCCAAGGGCAACGACCAGGTCCGCTTCGAGGCGGGCGTCGCCGCGCTCGCGCCCCACCTGAAGGTCCTCGCGCCGGTCCGTGAATGGGAATTCAAGAGCCGCGAGGAAGAGGTGGACTACGCCCTCAAGCACCACATCGCAGTGCCCGTCACGCGCAAGTCGCCCTACTCGATTGACCGGAACCTCTGGGGCGCCAGCATCGAGTGCGGCGAACTCGAAGATCCCTGGCGCGCGCCGCCGCGCGACGCGTACCTGATGACCCGCCCGCCCGAGGCGGCGCCCAACCAGGCCGCCGAGATCGAGATTGCCTTCGAGGGCGGTATTCCCGTCGCGCTCGACGGCCGCGCGACCGGCGGGGTCAAGCTGATTCAAACGCTCAACGAGATCGGCGGCGAACACGCGGTCGGCCGGCTGGACATGATCGAGAACCGGGTCGTCGGCATCAAGTCGCGCGAGGTCTACGAGGCCCCTGCCGCGACGATCCTGCTCGCCGCGCACCGGGGACTCGAGGAGATCACGCTGAGCCGCGACGTGGCCCGGCAGAAAACCTATCTCTCGCAGATCTTCAGCGACATCATCTACTCCGGCCGGTGGTTCACCGACCTGCGCGAGGCGCTGGTGGCTTTCATGGGCGTCACGCAGAAGTACGTCACCGGCACGGTGCGCGTCCGGCTCTACAAAGGCCAGTGCGTGGTCACGGGCCGGCGCTCGCCGTATTCGCTCTACGAGAAAAAACTCGCCACCTACGGCGCCGGCGACGCGTTCCAGCACGGCGCCGCCCAGGGCTTCCTGGAGATCTTCAACCTCGACATCAAAGCGCAGGGTTTCCGGCGCGAGCGCTACCTGGCGAGCCGCGGCAAAAGGCGAAAAGCATGAACGCCGAGGTGCTCTCGATCGGCAGCGAGTTGATGGCCGGGCGCATCGCCGATACGAACGCGGCGTTTCTCTCCGAGCAACTCCAGTTGCTCGGCTTCGACGTCGTCCGGCACACCACCGTCGGCGACCGCCGGGCGGACATCCGGGCGGCGATCGCGGAGATTGCGCCGCGGGCCGACCTTGTTCTCGTGACCGGCGGCCTG